>Ga0255366_10324_pt1 | contig 9960 bp, 8 predicted proteins | sample ANMaggSeSYBR01C4_FD_182086 | JGI IMG/M metagenome (GOLD analysis project Ga0255366, IMG submission 182086) | Sediment cell enrichment communities from methane seep in Santa Monica Basin, California, United Staets - ANME aggregate JGI... | ecosystem: Environmental > Aquatic > Marine > Cold seeps >... | reverse complement strand
ATCGGGTAATTTCGTTATCACCGCTCGTTGTGTTTTGGTAAATGTTACCTTTTTCTTAACGCTCTTCCCGGAAATTACTTGTCCATTGGTTACCAGTGAACCTACAATGAGAAACAATAAAATTAAATTGATTTTCATATATATAGTTTTTTATTTATCTCTCTAAAAATGATAACTTATTCCCAACAAAGGTTTTTGAGTATATGGATCAACAGAATAATTCAACGAAAAATTAGATTGTTTCGATTTTTTTTGTGCCGAACTGGCTTGTAAACCAGTCCAAATCAAATCCCCTACCCAAATTACAACAGCAGCCCCAAATAATACCGATGAAAGTCGCTTGTTATTTTCTGCTTTCTTGTAGAAATCATCTCTTTCATTGACAGTTTGTGCAACTTTATAATCTTCATAAGCATTATAAGCTGAACTGTTTAGCACAATCGATCCGGCTATGCATCCATATCCTGCTACTCCCAGCAACCATTGTGCCCCACTCCCTTTAACAACCCTGTTACCTAAGCCGGGTAGTAAGGCTGACAAAGCCATAGCACCCCCTACACTTATTCCGTTTGATTTGGCTTCTTTTTCAAGTTCTTTTCCGGGAACGCTTTCACCTTGAAATCCCTGGGACTGGGCAAAAATTTCAACTGAAAATTCTTCATCTAAAACAACATTATCGGTTTCCACATCCCAAACGATTCTTCTATTTGGCCCGCCAGTCACTCCTTTGCCTACATCTCCAATGGCAGATGAGGGGATTAATTCTTTACCAGAAACAGTTAAAACTTTAAACCAAATCTCAAAGGTTTCCCCTGATTTGGCCTTAACAATGTCATATGTTATTACTAATTTAGAAAATTCAGCAGTAAAATCAATATTTTCGATCCTGGCATTGGACTGGGCTTGCACACTTACCATACTCAAAAGAAGCAATCCAGCTCCGGTTAATATACTGATTATATGTTTCATTTTTCCCATAACACTAATTGATAATTTTTTTGATTATTATTTCGTCTTTTCAGCCACAATCCCATTTTTGTCAATCGAAGTTATACTGGTTTCTGCACTTCTATCCGGAACATTATTTACAAGTTGAACTTCTTCACCCTTTTCATTTGTTACATAAACCTGTAAATTCCAGTTAAAATCAAGGTCGGGGTTTAGAATGGAGAGGGCGTCCCAGGTATCACCATTATCAGTGGAAAACATATTACCCGCACCTGTTATAGCAGGTCCATCATCCACTCCTGCCGGATATGTTCCCGAAGGATGATCCTGTACCCAATAACCTACCCAAAATTCAATACTTGAATCAATGATATAAATATAGGATGGAACAAATTCAGTCCAGGCATTAATTTGTGGAAAATCTACCAGTTCATAGTGCACCAGATTAGGGGAACCGGCACCTTCCCAAATGGTAATTGAATAAAGCGTGGTAGTTCCCTCCCTTGGGAAAAATTTAATTTTTGTTACTTCAAAACCATTATATTGTTGCAATGCCTGTGTAGGAAAACGAATTGCTACATCAAAATTACCTCCTTCTGTCAATCCAACGCCATTGTCTGCATTCACCCCGTCATCATAGTGAAGCCAGCTACCTGACCCTCCTGATGATAATGTTTTAAATTCAACAATATTTCCGTATGAAACTACACCTGATAATTCAATCAGGTATGCCCTAATCTGGTATGTTTTATTCTCTGCCAGACCAGAGATAATAGAAGAAAAATCACCTGTTGTACTTGTGTTTTCAAACGGTGGAACAGCTTTATCATCGATGGTGGGAGGTTTATTAATATATGACAAACAAAATCCATACTCTTGAACACTCTCATCCTTTCCAATATCTATTATTGAACCATATGCATTAATAGAAGTTTCTAAAACATTAGTCGGTTGGTCTGTCCGAATCATTGCTATTCGTTCAAGATCAATTTTTTTACAGCCACTAATAAAAATAAACAATGTTATTAATAATGCTGAGATAAATATTTTTGATTTCATTTTATATAAATTGGATTCAAATTATTTCGAAAAATCTTTTACTTTTTATGAAGTTATACAGTATACATACAAACAAAATTCTTTAAAACAAATTTATTTAATATTTAATACATTTCCAAAATTACATTACAATTTTATCGTAAGATGTCCTCTTTAAAGTTCATCATTTTCTGCAAATGATCTGCAGCAAAATCAAACAACATATTTCCATTTTTCCTGTACATTTTCACAAAATTCAGATCGAACCAGATAAAAATCTTTCCAACTGAAACGCCTGACAATACATCAATCTGTGCATCGCCGCTTTCAAATGAAGTAAGTTTTAATTGTGAACCATCTTTAATCTTCATCTCCCTGATAAAAATGGATTTGCCATTCTGGGTTTCTACCATGACTATACCATTATTGTTCAGTACAAGAATGATTTTCCCAATGCTGTTATATAATTCGGAATATTCATTCTTAAATTCGGGATTATTCAGATCAATTGCCATTTGAACATCTTCACCTGCTATCCTGAACCCTGTATATTTAACATGATTTAGCATAGCAAACAACCCTGCAATATTTTGATCATAATTTTCAGAAACCAGTTTATCATTTTCTGCTTTCAGGCTTTGAGCCAAATCCAAATTTTCCTGTTCATTTGTTGTTAACACAAGTGTTTCAGTATTAAACCCCGTTGTACTCTGGAATGCACCGGTAAGATACAGCAATCCCAAGGGACCAATTTGTAAGCCATAATTCCTGAAATTCTCATTTTCGCTATAAAATGTAGTCCCTTTATTCACTCCATCTTTTGTAAATTGAGTGAGGTAAGTTAAATGGTTTTCCTGGGGATAGGTATCCAATCCGGCTTTTACAGCCCATTTAAATTGTCCGTCGCTGCTGTATCGTGCTAAAAATATATCTGTAGAACCCTCTTGGCAATTAAGTGTAATAGCTCCATTTGCAAATACTAAATTACCACTGAAAGAACCCGCAACGAAGATATCCTTATCAACATTATCGATAATTGAAAACCCTGTAGCACTTTTATTACCTATTGCATTTCGGGCCCACAGTATATCTCCATCTTTGCTATATTTTATAATAAATACATTACGTATTTGGTCTTCGTTATTCGATTTCAGCAAAAAATTTCCCAATTTCATATCTCCAACATAGTACCCTGTTAAACATGCATTGCCTTCTTCATCAAAAATGATATCCTGCAAATTGCTACCCCGGTTTCCACCCGTTTGCCTGGTGAGTTCCCAAAATGATTTGTTATTATTCGAATTATAAAAGTAATTATCGATCTCAATAATGGTTCCTTCCTTACCCCTGTATTCAGGCATTGACATTCCAATAGGTGCGTTCATAAAAGTGGGGTCTGCGATCACATATTTCTCATTGTTAAACATGATATAGTCTCCTTCCACCTGGGTATCAAATTTTACAGCAGTTGTAATGTGTCCAGGATATTCAATACCGATTACTTCTTTATTTAACAGCGATTTTACGAGATAGGCAAATAAAACCGACCGGTCTTCGCAATCGGAATAGGGATAAAAGAATATCTCTTCAGGGAAAAAGAACTTTTCCTTAAAAAATTGTTGCTGATCGGTTTGATAATTAAAGGATGTTTGGACAAACCTGAGCAAAAAACTTACTGCTTCAGTTTCCGACATTTCATTTATGACCGGTTTAAAACTTTCAAATATCGATTCTCTTGTTTCCTGCGATACAGCAGCATCAAAATAGGTGTTTAAGTCAACCTGAGGATAATCTTTATAGAAGTCAATCAGGTTTTGATTAACTAAAAAGTTAAATGAATAGGGTTGTTCATTAAATGTAAAATTGAAGTTTTTTTGTTTTACATTTTTTGAAAAATTAAGCGGGCTGCTAATTGAGAAATCAAGAATTTTATTAGCATCCGGGTAATCTTTATCATAGGTAAAAATATTTTCCGAACCAATATTATTCATCAGGTAATAATTTAAACCATCTGCTTTTAAAAAACTCTTTGAATAAATTGTATGGTATGAAGGTACTAGCAAACTCAGGTTATTATTTGCATAAGCAATCCGGGTTTTAAATCCTGAACGGGTCATTAAACCCCATACCAGTAAATCTTCTCCATTTTTCGAATCGGGGTAAATTGTTTTTGCAAATTCGTGAAGCATCAAATAATAAGCCCAGTCGTTCAAATTGAATGTTGATTTATATTCTTCGAGTTGATTTACCAGACCAGTATAGTTTGCCCGGCTCAATTTATCCCAAATATCACTTATTGTGGTTGGATTAATTAATTTAGGTGGATCAAACTTTAATTTTTGATCATAATCAAGAATAATTCGAAAACCAAAAAATCCAAATGTCTTATTTGACTTATCGTAAACTTTTTCTTCCGACATTTTGATCAGTGGTGTTTTAATTTCAGTAGCAATTTTTTTCTTTAAATTAATTTTTGGCTTTATTATCGGTATGCGGTTAAACTGCTCTTCCCTGTCAGGTTCGGGTTCATAGGGTTCAATAACCGGTGGTTTTGGCCTTTCAGGTGGATCCACTCCTTTAAGAAGCTCAAACTGCTCCCATTGTGTTTTTAAATATTCAGCAAATTCCTGGTCTTTTTGCTTAACATATTCATCAAATTCGTTTTGCATCCGGTCGATAAATTCCTGTTGTCTCTTTTCAAAAACCTCCAATTCTGCTTCTTTCTGTTTTTTATATTCTTCAAAAGTTTGCGAGTAGATCAGTGTAGCACTTAATAATGCAATTAATATTAAAAGTAATTTCTGTGTTTTCATGACGCACATTTTATTTTGGTTGATTCAAATAATCCATTTCTACAAATAGCTGGTTATTGCTGATTTGAATATTGACAATTTTGAAAGAAGGCTTGGATTCGGAAACTTCCCTGATAAAATCCTGATTTTTTGATGTATAATCGTCACCAACTTTTTTTATTTTCACATTGTGAGGTTGAGCCAGCAAATAAACCTTTTGTAAAAAAACTTCAAGGAATGCTTTCCATATTCCATAATTCAGTTTGCTTGTAATAGAATAATTTAATGTGTTAGGTTGATCCTGTGGTTGTCCCTGGTAACGAAAATGAAAATATGGAAAATGCAATTGCATATCGTTATAGCTGGAAGATATTTCAAACAAATTGTTTAATGATTGAAAGGAATAATAATAGCTCTCATCTGATTCACTCGTATTTAAAGTGCCTGCTATTTCATATTTTTCTTCCATTTCAAATTTATTGTATTTCTGACGTTCAGCCTGGTACACATCAACTATTGCCTTCAGGCTGTCAGGTATGCCGGTTGAAAGTTCGATTGCAGAATACCTTAACACGACTATGGCTTCATTAAAGGATGTAAAATACTGATTGACAACTTCAAACCTTTCGTTATCAAATGAACCATTTGCAATAATTCGAAAATAGTTTACATATTTGGTGGTAAATTCTCCTGTTTTCTCCGTTTGCTGATCGTTTGAGTAATTATCAACAACACTGGAGATTTCGGCATACGATAAAAGAGTAGCAATGCTCCTGGCTCTTAATTCAGCTAATTTAAACGCTTCTTCCTCTTCCATTCCCGGATCAGAAACACCAATGGTATAAATGCAATTTGTTGATGAAACCGGCAAATTAAAGAACCATTCAGGCAAGAGAACAGGATGAAGAACATTTGTTCCCTGGCGGGAAGTATCGTTAGCTAACTCAATTAATTCTTTATCTAGTGTTTCTTTAAATTTTATATAATCCTTTTCGGAATTATTGGAATTTCCAATTTGAGCCGGTAATAAAGAATGTGTTGAAATACATAAACATAATATTACTGTTCGTACAAACATAATATTAACGGGTTAATGCAAGATGTTTACCCAAAATAATAAAACCAGGTTATCTCAATAATTCCAGTAATTTTAACTAATTCAACACTTCATTGAGATAACCTGAATCCTGAACTTAATTGTTAATAACCGCGCTCTTCTTCAAATTTTTTCATTTCCTCATCAAAAGTTTTTTTGAACTGCTCATAATCGTAGTCGATCTTAAGCTTGGCATCCTTTGAAAGACGGTCATTCATAGCATTCATGAGTTCATCACCGGCCAGTTCAATGGCAACATATGTTTTATACTTACCATCGTCTGTTTTTGTGGTTTTTTCACAAATTGTTTTTACTCCGGTTAATTTTTGATTGATCACTTCACGTGTAAGTGATTCAAACCTTTCTTCCGCTTCTTCTACATTATTAAGCTCACGTGAATTTACATAATTATCAATTACACCTTTAATAGTAGTTTCAACAGAAGAGGCAAGATCGGCCCTGGCATTGCTGAAAGCTTTTTTCTTGGCAGTAGCCTGATCAACACTTTCACCTACCTGATTAGCCCTGAAATACTCTGCATTGGCAAAAAATTCCGGCCCGGAGCAGTATACTTCAATTAAGGTTTCACCGGATTCCTTAACGGCTTTTTCTTTTGATTTACAACCGCTTATGATTAATAAAGCAACCACAGCAATTAGCATTAAAATGCTCTTAATTACATGAAACAGTTTCATAATCTTTTGTTTTTTTATTGGTTAAAAATACATACGATTTTACGATTTCAAACATATGAAATAAATATCGAAAATAAAATAGTATTCATTATTTATACTAATTATAATTAATCACGCTAACTTTGCATTGAATTGATTGGAATCTAAAATATGACAGCACATGACATAGAAATAATGGCCCCCGTTGGTTCGTACGAATCATTGATGGCAGCTATTCAGGGGAGAGCAGATTCGGTCTATTTTGGAATAGGTCATTTGAATATGCGATCTAAATCATCCCGGAATTTTACATTAGAAGATCTGAAAAAAATATCAGAAATCTCAAATCAACATCATTTACGAACTTACATTACCCTAAATACTGTCATTTTCGACGAAGAAATCGGACAAATGAAAGCCATCGTAAATGCTGCAAGGGACAATAATATTACAGCCATTATTGCTTCTGATCAGGCTGTCATTCAATATGCCAGGTATGTGGGGATGGAGGTTCATATGTCGACCCAAACAAATATTACCAATATAGAAGCTGTAAAATACTGGTCAGACTATGCCAATGTGATGGTTACTGCACGGGAATTAAACCTCAAACAGGTAGCTGCAATTACAAGAGCCATTGAAGAACAACAAATTAATGGACCATCCGGGAATTTAGTACAGATAGAAGTATTTGTCCATGGTGCTTTATGTATGGCAGTTTCTGGAAAATGCTATCTGAGTTTGGATAACCTGAATTCTTCTGCCAACCGAGGAGCTTGTTTACAACAATGTCGCCGTCCTTACCATGTAACCGATGACGATGGAATTGAACTGGTTGTTGATAATGAATATATCATGTCGCCCAAAGATTTGAAAACCCTGGATTTTTTGGATAAAATATTGAAAGCAGGTGTAAGGGTATTAAAAATTGAAGGCCGTGGCCGGTCACCTGAATATGTAAAAACTGTTTCAAGGGTTTATCGTGAAGCTGTTGATGCAAATGTTGAAGGAACTTTCAACAAGGAAAAAATTGATCAATGGAATCAAGAACTCGAAACAGTATACAATCGTGGCTTTTGGGATGGATATTACCTGGGAAGAAAAATGGGCGAATGGACAGAAAAATATGGTTCTCAGGCTACAAAACATAAAATTTATGTAGGAAAAATAAATAACTACTTCTCAAAATTAAACGTAGCGGAAATAAAAATGGAAACGCATGATTTGAGGTTAGGGGATGAAATTAAAATAATTGGTCCAACAACAGGGGTTTATGAAGATCATGTTTCGGAAATCAGGGTGGATTTAAAAAATGTTAAACAAACTGTAAAGGGAGAAGAGTGTTCCATTCCTGTTAAAGAGTTGGTCAGGAGGGGCGACAAAGTTTATAAAGTCGTTGAAGTAAAAGAGGAATTTTAATGAAATATTTCAACCTCCATACGCATACCCATTTCTGTGATGGCAAAAACCCACCAGAGGAATATGTTACACAGGCCATTGATCTTGGGTTTCATACACTTGGATTTTCTGGCCATGCACCGGTTCCTTTTGAAAATCATTTCGCCATCAAAGATAAAAAACTGGAAGAATATTTTCAAACCATTGGCAACCTCAAGTTAAAATATAAGGGTAATATCCAAATTTTACTATCCCTTGAAATAGATTATATTGCGGGTATCACCAAAGACTTTGATGAATTTCGAAAACAAGGAGATCTGGATTATGTCATCGGTGGAGTTCATTTGATCAAAAACCAAAATCAGGAAGGACTATGGTTTATCGATGGACCATACCAGAAAAAATACGATGAAGGTTTAAAAACCGTTTTTAATGGCCATGCCCGGAAGGGGGTTGAAGCCTATTATAACCAGGTATTGGAAATGATCGCCACCCAAAAGCCGGATATCATTGCACATCTGGATAAAATAAAAATGCACAATAAAAACCGCTTCTTTTCAGAGGAAGAAGGATGGTATAAAGATTTGGTATGGAAAATCTTGAAATTCATTTCTAAAGAATCCGGCTCCATTATTGAGGTTAACACACGAGGTTTATACAAAAAAAGATGTGATACTTTTTTCCCGGGGCCGGAAATTCTGGAGCAAATTCATCATTTAAACATACCTATTACATTAAGTTCAGATGCACACAGACCAGAAGAATTGAATGAATATTATGGAGAAGCTGTGGCACTTTTAAGGGATATAGGTTTTAGAGAAATACAATATTACAATGCAAAAGAACGAGTTCCCCAATCAATATAATATCATGTTTGGCAAACCATTTTTTCTGCATCGTATTCCATTAAATAGTGTTTAATATCTGCTTCGATAAACATCTTTCCCTTTTTAACGAATCCCGCTCTTTCATAATAAGTTACGGCATTTATCTGTGAATGGAGATATATTTTCTTATTCATTGGTAAAACATCCTTCATTACTTCAGCCAATAGTTTTGAACCAAAACCTTGATTTCTGTATTCTTTTAACATTGCAAATCGTTCCAGCTTGATCCCTTTTTCCGTTTCCCGCCATCGGGCAGTGGCAATTGGTATGTTTTCGAAATACAACAAGTAAAAATTTCCCTGTTCCTCAAATTCATATTCCAGGCCCGGATCAACAAGCTGTTCCTCAACAAAAACTTTTGTCCGGATATAATTTGAAAGATGCAGCATATCTTTATCAGAGAAAATAAATCTTTTAATTTTGATCATAAAAATAAATTTCAGCAAAGATAGTTATCAGGTTGCCAACTATATTATCAATTATTCTATGAGTGTCTTTTTTAGATTATTTAACAATCTTGAAGTTCAATTGAAAACTAAAATTACTAATTTAGCAAACCATCAAACTATATGGGACGAAAGGAAGACAAATATACCCGAAAACGGCTTCACAGCTCATACATTACTACCATCGTAAGTATCACGCTGGTTTTATTTATGCTGGGATTGCTGGGATTGATCATACTGCATGCTAAAAAGTTAAGCGACTATGTAAAAGAAAACATTGGATTTTCAATCATCATGAAAGAAAATGTTAAAGAAGCCGGTATCATCAAATTACAAAAAATTTTAGATGCCACTGAATATGTTAAGTCAACTAAATACATAACCAAGGAGGAAGCGGCCAAAGAATTTGAGGAAGAGTTAGGAGAGGAATTTACCAGTTTTCTTGGCTATAACCCTTTGCTTCCAACCATTGAAGTACGATTTAAAGCAGAATATGCAAATAATGACAGCCTGACCATCATAAAAGAAAAAATACTGGAAAATTCGAATGTTAAAGAAGTATTTTACCAGGAATCACTGGTGGATGTGGTCAATAAAAATGTTCGGAAAATAGGCATTATAATATTAGGGTTCGGCACGCTACTTTTAATCATTGCCATTGCATTAATAAATAATACAATC
>Ga0255366_10321_pt1 | contig 9980 bp, 10 predicted proteins | sample ANMaggSeSYBR01C4_FD_182086 | JGI IMG/M metagenome (GOLD analysis project Ga0255366, IMG submission 182086) | Sediment cell enrichment communities from methane seep in Santa Monica Basin, California, United Staets - ANME aggregate JGI... | ecosystem: Environmental > Aquatic > Marine > Cold seeps >... | reverse complement strand
TTGGAAGAATTAACGACATTAGAACTCGGACATTTGGTGGACGAGGGCTCTTGGAAGAAGAATACCCAAATATGGTAATATTTCCTTTTGAAATAAGCAAAATCCATCGTTTTTTTGATTTTGCTCCTTTATTGAAAAAAAAGTTTGATTTGAATTTTAAATCTGATAAAACAGTCAAAGACATTGGTTTTACAAATAAAGAAGATGTGTCCCTTTCTGATACCGAGAAAAAAGTTTACTGTATGTTGATTAGATATCCTGAATTATCTGATAGCAGCATCGGTTCTAAGTTGGGAATTTCGCGCCATACTGTTTCAAGATCAAGAAAGGACTTTGAACAGAATGGCCTCATTAGGAAAAATAATATGCCCAATCTTAAAAAATTAGGTTTTGAAATCTTAGCATTTTATCATATTAGATTTGATCCGCGAAAGCCACCCGATATGGAAAAAAACGAGGTGGCTCCGCTATTAGGTGATTCAACTATTTTTCTGGCTCGGAGGATGTTTGAGGCGATTATGATTTCTATCTATAAAGACTATAGCGAATATAAACAGGATAGGACACGCATCATACAAGTTTTGAAAGAAAACAAGTGGATTGTACAAGATCCTTTGTTGCGTACATATGGATTGAATACCCTGTCTTTTATTAAGGATTTTAAGTTTGTTCCCATTGCAAAAAAGATAGTTGGCTGTGATTTTGAGTTTTAAAAAACTTTTATAGGGAGATTTATATTTCCGAGTACATGAAACTTTTTGAGTATCGGGGGAAAGAACTGTTTGATAAATATGATATTGCGGTTCCAAATGGTAAGCTGGTGAATAGTGAGAAAGATCTTTCTGGTTTGAAGTTTCCTTTCGTTCTTAAGGCACAGGTTCCAATTGGTGGTCGTGGCAAAGCTGGCGGCATTAAATCAGCTGAAAATTTGAATGATGCTAAAGAAAAAATTTTCTCAGATTATGGGCATGGATATCAAAGGTTTTACTGTAAAGAAAGTATATGCTGAGGAGAAAGTTGAAATCAAAAAAGAATTGTATCTTAGTATCACTTTAGATCGAACCAAAAGGATGCCTCTTATTATGATTAGTGGCGAGGGGGGCATGGATATTGAAAGTGTACCTGATGATAAAATTTTCAAGGAGTGGGTAAACCCGTTAATCGGCATTCAATCGTTCAATATTCGTAATGTAATATCTAAGCTTAAACTGGAGAAGGAAGAAGTCAAAGGAATTGCAAAGGTTATCTCAAAGATATACAAGATGTTTAGAGAGTATGATTGTGAACTTGTTGAAATTAATCCGTTAATTATTCGATCTGATGGCAGCGCTATGGCACTAGATTCTAAAGTTAGCATTAACGATGATGCTATGTTTCGTCATTCTGATATCGCCCCTGAACTTGTAGAGCTCACGGTATTGGAGAAGGAGGCGAAACAAAAAGGTATTTCGTTTATTCAATTGGATGGCAACATTGGCGTTATTGCTAATGGTGCAGGACTTACAATGGCTACCCTTGATGCTCTTACACATTATGAAGGCAAGGGCGGTGTATTCTTGGATCTTGGTGGTACCGATGATCCTGAAAAGGTCATGCAGGCTTTTGAACTGATGAAAAAAGCAAAACCTAAGGTAATTTTCTTGAATTTATTTGGTGGTATTACTAAATGTGATACTGTTGCAAAGGGTGTAAAAGCAGTTATTACAAAGGAAGGAATTGATTGTCCGGTTATTACTCGCATCAAAGGAATGAATGAAGATGCTGCAAAAGATATTTTGAAGGATGCGGGACTCATTACTGCCACAACTTTGCAGAATGCAGCACAAAGATCTTCTGATCTAGCAGGAGGTAAATAATATGTCGATTTTTGTTGATGAAAAAAACAAATTGGTTGTGCAAGGAGCAACTGGTCATCAAGGTGTTTTTCATATTGGTGAAATGCTTGATTTTGGAACAAAAGTCGTAGCTGGGGTAACCCCTGGAAAAGCAGGTCAAAAAGTTCATGGAGTACCTGTGTTTAACAATGTTGGTGATGCAGTAGATGAAACCGGTGCAAATACTTCACTTATTCTAGTTCCGGCTCGTTTTGCAAAAGATGCTGTATTTGAAGCACTTGATGCCGGTATTAAAACAGTTGTAACAATTACTGAAAATATTCCGTTTCATGATGCAATGGATTTTGTTCATTATGCAAAATACAAGGATGCTGTGTTGATTGGTCCAAATTGTCCAGGTATTGCAAGTCCAGGTAAAGCAAAGGTTGGAATTCTCCCAGGTAGTATTTTTTTGGAGGGAGACATTGGTGTTGCAAGTCGTTCTGGTACTCTTACTTATGAAATTGTAAATTCTCTAAAAGAAAGAGGCATTGGTCAGAGCACTTGTGTTGGTCTTGGCGGAGATCCAATTATTGGTACAACTTTTATTGACGCGCTTGACGCTTTTGAAGCAGATAAAAATACAAAGGCTGTTGTTTTAGTTGGCGAAATTGGTGGGACGGCTGAAGAAGACGCTGCAGAGCATATAATCGAGCATATTAGTAAGCCTGTTTTTGCGTTTATCGCTGGTAGAACTGCTCCCCCTGGAAAACGTATGGGACATGCTGGTGCAATTATTGCCCGCGGTAAGGGAACTGCTGCATCAAAAATAAAGGCATTTGAAAAGGCAGACGTTAAATTAGCACAATTCCCGACAGATATAGCAGACCTTGTTGAAAAATATAGCTAGATGGAAATCAAACGGACTGAATACAAAAAGTTCAGCCGTTTTATAAATATCTCTACTCAAAAGATTCCTTTATCCTCTCAACGGCAGCATCAATGTTTTCCAAGGTCGTTGCATAGGAAAATCTGAGATATCCTTCACCATACGGACCAAAGGCAGTACCTGGAAGAGTAGCTACCCCTGCATTGTAAAGCAAATGATCAGCACATTCCTGAGCAGTCATACCAGTCTCAATGATATTTGGGAAGGCATAGAATGCACCTTTGGGTGCCTGACAACTAAAGTGAGGTATGGAATTAAGACCTTCAACAATTCTGTCTCTTTTCTCCTTGAATCTTGCCATCATATCAGGAATAAAACTTTGATCACCAGTCAGCGCCTCTACACCCGCCCACTGTGTAAATGCTGCGGTACATGATACAGCACTGACAAGAAAGTCCTGAAGTCTCTCTGCCATCTTACAGGGTACCACCATATATCCTAAACGCCAACCTGTCATGGCATAGTATTTAGAGAATCCGTCCAAAAGTACGGTTCTTTCCTTAGCCTCATCTCTTGCTGTTGGAGTATAGTGGCTAGTGTCGTATGTCATTTTCGAATATATTTCATCTGACACCACATAAACGTCATATTCCTCAGCTAGTTCTGCAATATCTTCCATCTCAGACTTGGTCATAACCGAGCCAGTTGGATTTTGAGGAGAATTTACTATTATGAGCTTAGTCTTATCAGTTATCTTTTCCCTAATATCGTCAGGATCCATACGGAATTCGTTTTCTTCTAAAAGAGGGACCAGTACACCTTCTGCACCCAAAAATGATGTGACCGATCCATACGTCGGATATCCCGGATCCTGATAAATGACCTCGTCTCCAGGATTTACGGTAGCCAACATTGAAAAGAATATGCCAGGTTTCAAACCCGGAATAATAATAATTTGCTCCAAGTCAGGTCTATATCCTCTGGTCTTTTCCACCTCATCCTGAACAGCCTTTCTAAGTTCCAAAAGTCCAATTGAGGGAACATAATGAGTCTTTTTGTTCTGGATTGCTTGTACCCCTGCCTTGGCAATGTTTCCAGGGGTTTCCATATCTGGTTCGCCGATCTCAAAATGAAGAACACTCTTACCCTGTCTTTCCAATTCCTGAGCCTTTGCAAGCACTTCAAATGCCGCTTCTCCACATATTCTATTTGCCCCTTCACTTAACTGTACCATTTTTTAATCACCTTTTTTTAAACCTAATTATCCAGCCCGATTGCTTTTGCATATTTGACCAAACCAATCTCCTTTAGTTTTTTCTGGGTGGGAATACCTTTTGCATTCCATCCACGGAGAGAATAGTATTCCAAAAGACTCTGTCTAAATTCCTCTTCAGGCAAGACAATTCCCTTAGCTGGCCCCTTCGTAAATGAATCTTTAAAGAATCTGGTTGGTAGCTTGTCGCCATCTGGATCTAATCCCTCCCTAAGATTGAATAATCTAATAAGATTCCATACGCGTTCCCCAGCCAAAAGATAACTCTCAACAGTGTGATCAAAACCTGATGCCAAATTCCACATATCCACACAGTTTTCTTCTGAAATGGGAGCAAAATCACAAAGCACCAGGGAGAAAAATGCTGCCCGTTCATCCTGGACATCCTTGACGAGCCCAGCTTTCTTTTCAAAAGAAAATCTATCAAGTTCTGGGTCATTAAGCTCGGCTTTAACAGTCCACGCACGTTGATGACATCCCCCTCGGTCAGATGTTGCATAGGCTAGCCCCATACCAAATGTTCCCCGCGGGTCATAGCCTGGTATCTCCAGCCCTTTGGCGTGCACGGCGTAATCCTTGGAATCGTTTCCCAGTTTCTCTGAAGCAATTCTTACTCCCTCAGCCAGGATATCACCAGCCTTCCCTTTCCGATGGGCAATGTCATCTATAAGCCTTGCCAGTTCCTCAGCCTTTCCCCAGCCAATATCATTTCCACCAAGATCTTTGTTGGTAATGGCTCCTTTTCTATATGCTTCAATTGCAAAACCTAACACTCCACCTAGCGAGATTGTATCCATTCCAAGTTCATTGCATCTTTCGTTGAGATATGCCACATCTTCAACAGAATTCATACCCAAATTGGAACCCATAAGTGCTAAGGTTTCATATTCAGGCCCCACAAGCGAAATGCCTTTGTGAGGTCCTGATTTGATAGAGGATTTATTCCAACATGCAATCACACAGTTATAGCATGCTCCACCTCTATCTACAATTCTCTTTTGCATGGCCTCCGCGTTTATCTCATCAGCATGTTCAAAACACCCTTCCTGATAATTTCTAGTTGGGATGAGTCCCTCGTCATTAACAGTTTTAACCCAATATGGAGTGCCATACTTTTTTCTAATAGGTACAAAATCATTTTCCTTGATCTGTTTTAAAACTTCCTTTGATACCTTACGGAATCCATCTGGATCATGTAATGTCACCTTGTTACTACCATTAATAGCAATAGCTTTGAGATTCTTGGAACCCATGACTGCCCCTGGTCCACCTCTCCCTGCATGACGGTGTCCATCTATAGTTATGGCCGAGAATTTTACGAGATTCTCTCCTGCTGGTCCAATAAGGGCAGTCCTCACTCGCCCTTCAGTCTGCTGAAACCAGTTATGCGTTTCAAGGCATTCTTTTCCCCACATTTCAGAGGCATCTTTGAACTCAACTGAATCATCATTTATAACAATGTAAACTGGTGTATTAGATCGTCCTTTGATTATTATAAAATCCCAGCCTGCTTTCTTCATCTCTGCAGCGAAGATACCGCCAAAATGAGAGTCCAGATAAAGGCCAGTTTGAGGAGATTTGGTCACTACAGTTCCCCTACCTGAAGTCTGAGTTGAAGTACCAGTAAGAGGTCCAGTTGTAAACATCAGAAGATTTTCTGGTGATAAAGGATCTGTTCCTTTTGGAAGTCTATCAAATAATATCTTAGCTCCAAGTCCTTTAGCCCCGATGAAATCTCTAGCATCATTCATGTCTGTTTCTTCTACAGATGTAGCATGATTGTTTAAATCAATAATTAGCATTTTTCCTGTGTATCCGCCACTCATTTAATCACGTTCCTTCATTAGACAAATTTCAGGATTATTTCCCGATAATAATTTACCCATTCGACTTTCGGTTTATCTCCAAAAGATCGATGAGAAGTGAAAATCCGGTTTCACGACGGCCGGCGCCTGGTCCGATAATAGTGACCGAACCCAATTCATCAGTGTGATATGTCAATGCATTTATAGCCTCGCAAACACCAGCTAAAGGATCGCTAAGAGGTAGTTTTTCTGGCCAAACCTTCGCCTTTACAGAACCATCGGGTTGGATCTCTGCACTTCCAATAAGTTTCCACCGTTTTCCCTCTGCCTTTGCCTTCTTAACATCTTCTCCGGTGATTTCAGTTATGCCTTTTCTTTCTACATCTTCCCAAGACAAATTCTTTCCCAAGACAACGTTAGATAAAATGACCACCTTACCAAGGGCATCCAGACCTTCCACGTCTCCAGTCGGATCCGCTTCAGCATATCCGAGCTCCTGTGCCTTCTTTAGCGCATCATCGTAAGGCATCCCCTCTTCCATTCTGGTGAGGATATAATTGGTAGTACCATTCAATATGCCCTTGAAGCCGCTGATCTTGTTTCCTGCAAGGGTGTATTTGGCAAGATTCAATACAGGAGTACCAGCTAACACAACGCCTTCAAATCCATAGTGTGCATTATTGGCTGCTGCCATATCTACAAGTTCTACGGCTTGCTTTACCACAGGCCCCTTATTAGTAGATATCACATTCTTTCCTGCATCAAGGGCAGCCTTGATGTGTGTAAGAGCTGGCTCCCCTGTTTTAACATCGGTAAATGTGACTTCTATAATCGTATCGGCATTGGTCTTGCTTATGGTAGCTAGGCTATCCATACCTTTAACACCGGTAGGATAATCATCCAACTTCTTGCCCTTCTTTACAAGATCGAGTATTTTGGCCATGTCAAGACCATTTTCATCATAAATGGAACCTTTCATAATATCAGAAATGGCTACTATTGTGTAGTGGAATTCATATTTTTCCGCAAGCCAATCCTTTTTTTCCATAAGTATCTCGGTCAGACCTTGACCTACAACACCAAAACCTATGAACGCTAATTTGAAATGCATAATTACCCATCCCTGTGATGTAGTTTTGGTGCAGCAATAAATGTCAGACCTTTTTCAGTTAAAACACGGGCGGTATTATTTATGGTCTCGTGCTTGTCCAAGTAATTCTGAGTGAGAGCGGGCATAAGTCCTTTCTCAGCTATCTCCGTCTTAGGGAGGAAATACTCAGCAATATCAGAAGGATGCTCTCGCTTCTCCTCTACCGCAATTTCTCCACCTTCGTGCTTAGCACTGATGTTTTTTACCTTTGATGCAATCTCCAAAAGTTCATCCCTTCTATCATAAGGTTGAATTACAATACTCTTCCAAGTCTCAAAAATATGATGCTCAAATCGGACGAAGTCCTCAAGTCCCAAAGACTTTCTTATGTCACCGCTGAACTCTATTGTGGTGTTATTAACAGAGTTGGAAAAGTTGAATCCTATAAGAGACGTAGAGCCATCCTTTCTTGAAAACAACCGTGCAGCCATGAGAGTCCAGAAAACAGCATATGGATTGTCGTTTCCCATGTAAACAGATATCTTGAATTCGACATCTATTCCAAGTTTATGCATCATGTATCCAAGGAGGATAGTCCCAGGGTTGATGTTAAGAACCTGCTTTACACCATAGTTGGTATAATAGTAAAGAAACTCGTCCATCCATTTAATTGGATGATCATTTGGTTGACCAACTCCTCCGAAATAGCCTGTTATCGTTTCGGGACCTCCCAGATGAATATTGGAGCCATCGGTACCTTTTGTATCAAGTGTTTCACACCAGCTTGCCCCTATGATTTGCATGGCTGCAGTCACCGCCAGTAAATCATTGTCTTCTACCTGTTCCTTCATGCACCGCACCCTTATAAAACGACCTGGCATCAGTTCACCTTTTTCCACTGCCTGGCGTGCTTGAGTCATAAAAAACGGGAAGTACTGGCAGGCACTTATCTCCAAGGTAATCGCAAATTCCTCATCAAACTTCATTTCCTTAACCTTGTCACCCATCACCTTTTTACGGTATTCGTCAACAGTAATAAATGCTCCATCGTCCCTCTGTTCTATGAGCCATTCCAGATCCTTTACATATGGAGAATTCTTCTTCCTTAACCTTGCTATAAGGGCATCTATATTGCCTGCTTCTCTAGCCTTTCGATTTATCTCTTCAGGTCCACCATACTTTTCCACTACGGCCAATATATCATTAACTAGTTTATTCTTAGGATTCATCAAAAAAGCATTTATCTCATCTAATCTTTTACTTTCTATAGCTAGTTTATCTCGAATATCTTTAGACATGTACAATACCTCCCTACTACTACAAATTTTAGGTTTTGAAGGGCAAATGAAACAGCGTTATAAATAATATTTGGTTCGTTATAACCTGCAGGATGTTAATCCATATGTTTTCAATAACTACCCTCATCCTAATCATTGCAAAAAATTAATTAGGTAGATTCTCCGTCAAGGATATGGAGATTGAAATGATTATTTCACAACTTAGTATAGCACCGGTTGGAAAAGATGTAAGTCTCAGCAAATATGTGAAAACTGCACTAAATGTCCTTGAAAAGAATAATATAAAATTCGAAACAAACGCCATGGCAACAGTTATTGAAACCGAGGATCTTGAGACACTGTTCAAGGTAGTTGAAGAAGCCCATAAAGCAGTAATGAAATCAGGAGCAAAAAGAGTGATTACGGAGTTAAAGATAGATGAGCGAGGAGATAAAAACGTGACGATGGAATCTAAGTTAAAATCCATTCAATAAATTTTGTTTTGAGGTTATTCAAAACAGTTATATGCACCATTTTCATTCCCTGTTTCGGGAGTGTAATAATTGTGTCATCAAAAGCTTTAGTTGAAATATGTTTTCATGGACGTGGTGGGCAGGGTTCTGTCACAGCAGCAAATCTACTTGTAGCAGCAGCATTAAAAGATGGGAATAAAGGCGTTCAAGCGTTTCCACTTTTTGGTGCGGAGCGGCGTGGTGCACCGGTAAGGGCATTTGCTCGCATATCAGATGAAGAAATTCATCTCCGAAGCGAGGTATATTCCCCCAATATAGTAATCGTGCTCGATGAGAGCATTATAGGAATAGTTGATGTCCTTAAAGGCTTGAAGAAGGGCGGTAAAATTTTAATAAATACTACCAAAGAACCAGGGGATTTTGATTTTTCCAATAGATATCACGTTGCCACTGTTGATGCAACTGGTGTCGCAATAAAACATAACATCCTTGTTGGCGGTATTCCTGTTGTTAATACACCCATACTTGGTGCTGTCCCAAAAATTTTAGATCGTGTGACATTGCCATCGATTCAGGCGGTTATAAAAAATAAATGGAAAGGAGAAGGTGGTGAAATAAACGTAAAGGCTACACAAGATGCATACGAATCAGTGGAGGTGAACTTTTGAAAAAGTACGATGTTGTTACAACGATTTCTTACCCGAAAAAAGGCGCGATGGGCAAGACCGGTAGCTGGAGAGTTTTCAGACCAATACTTGACAAATCAAAATGTGTAAAATGTCTACGATGTTGGATTTATTGCCCTGAAGGTACTATTATTAGAAACAAGGATGACACCGTTGATATTGATTATGAATATTGCAAGGGTTGTGGTATATGTGCCAATGTATGTAAGGTAAAGGCTATTACTATGGAAAGGGAGGCGATGAAAAAATGACTGTGATGATTGATACCGGAAACTATATCGCTGCAAAGGCTGCAGTTATGGCACGTCCAGCTGTTGTCCCCGCTTATCCAATTACACCTCAAACTACACTTGTGGAAGGTATTGCTAACTATGTAAAAACTGGTGAATTCAAAGGCGAGTATATATGTGTAGAAAGTGAACATTCTGCCATGTGCGCATGCATTGGAGCTAGTGCTGCAGGCGTGAGAACTTTTACCGGTACTTCCTCGCATGGGTTGTTACTTATGCATGAAATGCTTCATTGGGCAGCACTTGCACGCCTCCCGATTGTTATGTGTAACATTAATAGAGTTGTTGGTCCTGGTTGGAACATATGGACTGATGAAAACGACTCGATCTCCCAACGTGACACGGGTTGGATCCAATTTTATTGTAGTAGCAATCAGGAGATA
>Ga0255366_10320_pt1 | contig 9983 bp, 11 predicted proteins | sample ANMaggSeSYBR01C4_FD_182086 | JGI IMG/M metagenome (GOLD analysis project Ga0255366, IMG submission 182086) | Sediment cell enrichment communities from methane seep in Santa Monica Basin, California, United Staets - ANME aggregate JGI... | ecosystem: Environmental > Aquatic > Marine > Cold seeps >... | reverse complement strand
CCCGCTTTGTAGACGGAGATGAATTTGTTTCCTTGTAGTGCCTGCTTCCTCAACACGATGGATATTTCGTTAAGTGGTTTTCTAAGCCGTCTTTCGCTACAAAAGGGACCTTCTGATGCGGAACGCGTAGATCGTATGCAACCTGTTACAGATGGGCAGTTCCAATCTCCTTGTATGGAGCCTGGGGGGATAATCGCAGAACGCGTTCGTTGATTGTCGCGTGGACTTAGCAACTCAGGTGGTGCAGCTTTTCAACCACCCGCCGGGCTCCGCCCCTACAGTTTCTTGAACCGCAAGCACGGAGCCCGCGCTTTCCAAGGAACCCCTACTGGCTAGAGATACCTAGTGGATCTCGTCAAGGCGCCACAGCTGATTTCCTGCGCCGTGGCATCCCCACTGCTGGACATTGGAGCCATTGCTGGTTGCATAGTGAGCGACATCGAGACACTTGCCGGAGTAGTTGCTGACAATGTGGTAGTACCCCCCGCCAGCTGATTCCAGCCGCCACTTCTGATTTGGTCCGCCAACGTACTCCCACTGTTGCACATTGGAGCCATCACCCAAGGCTCCTTGATCGTTGCCTGACACCTCCAGGCAGAGGCCGCTGTATATAGATGCATACCAAATCTACAGGAGGTAAGAAAATGAACAAGACGATGAAAAAACTGGCAAGTGCAGCGATGGTGGTAAGCCTGGTCCTGGTAGTTGGTCTCTTGGCTTCGGCGCAAGGCAGGATAACAATTCGGTTTCAGTTTAGAATAAACGGCATCACACAACTTCTTCCTCTCTTTGGAGGAGGTCAGGGTGTAGTGAATCCCCGTCCATTCCGGAACCCAATGACGCTGCCCCCGTTCCCTGGGATTGATCCCAGCGACTTCAACCCAGCTCCGGGGGCTGGCATGGGCGCGCCCGGCATGTTCCAGACGATGGCGATTGGTTCTACTGTAGCACCCCCGACGATGTCCCCCAGCGGGCAAGTCAATATCTGGCTAGGAGCCTCCTTCCCATTGACAATCTCTAACATTGACACGTTCAACTGGACACAGGTGCAGGTTGCTGAGTTTATGCCAGCAGGCTTCTGGAGACTCTACAATGTCTCGGGCTTTCACCCAGCCGGACGTAGGACTCTGAACTTCATCGGTGATTCCCGAGGGACACATATTGTGATGGTCTGGGTAGACAATAACCACAACGGATGGGTGGATAACGGTGAATTGGCCCTACCGGCATTGGCAGTCAATGTCCGATAAGGATGCAGTCTGCGACTCTGAGCCAAAGTGTCATGGCTTGGAGCCGCATCCTTTGCTCAGGCGTGTAGGAAATTGCATTCTTACTCAGCAGGCTGTAAAACAGAAAGCGCAATCTGAAGGTGAAGTGATGAAGAGCCTACACACTGCAGAAGAGCTCCTTGAAGATGTACACGCCAACGGGTGGAATCCTTCGACTAGGGAGGCGTTCTTGGAGTTGTACGGAACCCTGGTGCGTCTAAACATCCTGTACCACGTAAAGCGGTGCTTTGGCACGAGGTACCTGCAGCGGCTTGCTGATTACCTTGCGACACTCCAGGAGGGCGGACAACATCACAGTAGTGGAGGGGTTGATGGCGAGATTCTTGATATCGCCTGCAGTACGTGGCAGGACGTATTAGTGCGTGCCTGGCAACCGCAGAACAACCTTATCGAGCAATGGTACCGGTACAAGGAGGCAAAGGAACGAGAAGGGGAACCCTTCCGAGAATTTGAACCTTACCTGAAAGGAGCGGTGCAGAACACGTTCTGGGGGCACCTGCGCACGCGGAAGAATCAACTGAATACCAGCGGCGGCTTTGACGAACTAGAAGAACGGTTCGAAAAGGAAGAATCGCCAGAAGAGCTGATCCCTGTTGAGAACGAAGTGTGTTTCTACTGGGATCAACTCCTGCGTTGCCAACGCCCTGATCCTAGCTCCATCGAGGAAAGCCTTGTCCGCTTCCGTCAAGAGCCAGAGACAGTCCTAGTCTGGGCATGTGCACAACTGAAGCGGCTGTTCTATGAGACGGGAAAGGCCGCTTCATTGGAAAACCTTCTTGCGTTCATGACTTTCTTTTGTAGTCAGACAGGCCGCAAAAGGAACGGATGCACACCGCGTAACACACAAGAACTCAGCTACGGTTGTGTGGCAGGACAACAGTACCACTGGAAACGAGATATCTGCCAAACGATCTTTCAAAAGCGCATCCGCAAGGACCGCCCGATGCAGCAACTCCAAGAAGTCATCATACACTCGCCCTACCGTGAACTAGTCGAGGAGAGAACACCATGAATCGCAGACTGTTCGAGCAGTTCCTGGAGAGAGCACACCCGCATCAAGGTGAGGTGTCCTACGATCAGCATCCATCAGAGCAGACGCTCGAAGCCTACGTACACGACCGCTTAAACGGCCCATTCCTGTCGCGCGTCTCGGTGCACGTTGCAACCTGTGATAATTGTGCGCAGAGGATCGTCAGTTTGAGGCGGGAGATGCAGCAACTAGACCAGTTGTTCACCTCTCACCTAGAAGAAGTGGTAACACCTCGGTTGCTGACTAGGTATCCTTCAAGGACGACAGGGCTACAACATTGGTTAGAGACGATGAGTCAGGTAAGGGAATGGTTGTCTCCTAGTGGAGGCGTGTCACTGGCACGGCTCTCGGTGTATGCCGCTGGCGCTGCCGCTATACTGGTGGCCGTCAACCTTACCCTCGATCGGGTCCTCGTACCACCCGTGAACCCGCTGGCAAGCCCTGCCCCCGTAAATCGCTGGTGGGTATATCTGTATTGGCTTCTAGTGCCGATCACTCTTCCGTTTGTGCTGCGGGGGTGGCGTCAAGTTCGAATGTTTTTGCAAAGGAGAGGAAAGGATGATCATGACAACAACTAGGACATGGATTACTGGCTTTCTCTTGCTGGTCCTGCTCTGCTCTGTCACCGTGGCAGACAGTAGCGAACACTACTGGGGCGGCGAGAAGGATTTGCTTGAAGAGGACTTCTATGATGTCATCTACAACAACCACGAGATCTATCCACAGGGACCCCCCAGCTATGTTGGGATGAGTCCCCCGGATGGCCGCTGCCCTCGCTGTCTTAGTAACCTTGCTGACTATCCCCCGTGGGTGTGGAATGATGTGGTGACCTACCAATTTGTGGATACCCCTATTCATACCTGGACCCAGCGCGGGAAGGCTGTTGCCCGAGAAGGGATTGAACAATGGAACCGCGTTGACAGCCCTCTCAAGGGAAGGATCGTCGAGTGGCAAGAGGGCGCGGGCGACAAGCCTGACGTAGCCTTGCGCTGGGAGAATTCCCGCACCTTCTTCCGCAAATGGCGTGACTATGACAACGACGGGAAAGCTTTCACTGCAGCCCACGCAGTTGCCATGTGGGTCCCAGAGTCAGTAGCTCCTCCATTTGGCATCGATCCGGCAGGCGATCTCAAGGCAGAAGGTCTTGTCGATCGTGCAAATATCATCTTCATTAACTACGACAAGCCCTGGTTTGTAGATACTACACCCGCGGGAAATGAGGAATTCACACCAACTTTCGTAAACAGGTGTGGTACGCTGGAAACAGTGTTGATTGCCAAGCAAGGAGGAACAGCCACGAATAAATGGGATCTGATGACTGTTGTGGCACACGAGTTTGGACATGCCCTTGGACTGATTCATTCTGGAGGTTGTGACCGTGATCCCTGCTACCCCTGGAGTTACGACCCCGACGACAATGACGGCAGCCTCATGTGGGAGGGTCCTCTCACCGATCGAGAAAGCCCTCTCGAGGACTTGTTCGTAGGCTATGGGGAGCGTGTCCATGTAGAGAGTGCTCGCAACATACCTGCACCGAACGATGACGCCGCGCTACCGAACGACACGGCAGGGGTGTGTGACAAGTTCCTTAAAGACCTGCGAGAGATAAACCGCCTCACCAGAATGGCCAACGACATCGACCACGTAGCAGATGCTCTCTTTGTGGAGGAACGCAGATACTTTGACGGTGTCTCAAAATACGAGGAAGCTCTTGCTATCTGGTATCAGGTGCATGATGTCTACGTTAGAATGGCCACTGCATACGGAACCACAAACGAACTTGCAACTGCACTCCATAAGATAGTGGAGCTTTCAAGCCAGGCGAACGTTATCTATGCGACTTGGATAGGCGGGAATGTTGCGGCGGCTGAGGCATACAACAATGGACAGACAGATGAAGGGGACCGGATTTTTCAAGAAGCGTTGCAAACTGTTGGCACGGACACGCCCCCGGTGAAACATGCTATAGAAGCGCTGATCGACGCAATCAGAGAACTTCTGTGTAATGTACCATGAGTACTGGTCTAAGGCCCGAGGGGACTGGAACTCAGCTGCTTCATATAACACAAGGTTCCCTTTGTTGCGAAAGATAACTCGCGGCTGTGCCCGTTAGCACCCTCACCATCAAAGGTTTCAGTGAGAACATATCCCGAGACCGTGCCCGGAATAGACCATGCACGTCTTTGTAGATGGTGGTAAACAAAAAGACTAGCCCCTTCCACAAGCAGCAAAGGGGCTAGAATCCTTGGCAAGGAGGCTACTTCTTTTCTTCCCTGTTGAGGTACTGAATGATCGCGTCAACGACTAGGTAGTTGATCGACCGATCACGCTTGTCGCTTAGCCGCATCAGACGCTCGACCGGCTTCTCTTCCATCTTCTTCTGTGGAATGTAGATACTAAGCTTATCAAGTATCTCCTTCTTAGCCATCTCTTTCACCCCCTTTTTCACCGTTCATTCTATCCGATAACGCAAGCGATGAGAAGGGTCTTACCTGTTTCCGTAAATAATGGCGGCAAGCGAAGATCCTCGTTTCCTTCCCTAGAAGGTGATGAAGTTCCGTCACGCGCTAGAGAGTCCACAGCTTGCCCCTTCCCCGATTTGGGGCAACAGGCCCACCAGCAGGAAGTCTCTTGATCATCACTGTTTGCCCGCTTCGGAAGATCACTCGGGATTCTGCTTCTTTTCTCTTGACTCCCTACGCGAAGCGCTGTACCTTGACTCGCGGGCTGGGTGTCAGTGAGAGATGTCTTACCCCAAAAGAATACTCTCAGCGTACAACCCCAAGGAGATCGCCCAGTCCGCCCTCTCGGTTATTGAACATAAAAGGAGTGTCAGTGTGGAACAGCAGCAGCCAGAATGCAACAATGAGGTGCTTGACAGGAATCTCCTTGTGGGATTAGCGCTTCTGGCCAAAGCAGACGGTCGCTCAGTTGCCGAAGAACTGAACGCGGCTGTCTCTTCCTACGTTATGGATCGCCTTCCGCAGACATTAGACGAGAATGACACTGCCCCCGTTCATGCGCACGCTCACACCGAAAACTAGATAAATCTACCCCGCGTACTTCGAGGTCACCAGTGTCAACCGCGCCCTGTTTCCTCACGATGACCCCTCTTGTTTCGATCCCTTTTTAAGTCATATAAGCTGTGGGGGGTGAAAGCTCCGCCAACCCCCTTGCTGCGAACCGTCGTTCTCGTTCAGGTGTCGCTAGTCCGCTGCGCTCCTTTGTAGCTAAAGCTCTGACCTGTCCACGTCAACCGATGAGCGCCACAGGGAATCACTCGGTTACAGTGAAATAGGTCTCTAGGGCAGCGGTTTCGCCGTTCAGTGCAGCTGTTACATAGACTGACCATGTTCCAGGCGAGGTGCGGGGGCTGACTTGGCATGTCCAAGAGACCCTTCCCCGTTCACCTGCCTCCTTCGAGTACAGCCCTGCAGCGGTACTCCATCCGGTTTTGTACCACACTTTGATTATGCACGAAGCACCTGGAAGGGTTTCTACTTCTACGGTTGCGTATCTACCCTGGCCTACCGGAGAGGTCACATCAATCAAGCCAAGGAACAATTCCTGCCCCAAGGGCTGTGATAGACTGCTACCACTAAGCACGTTCCAGATGCGTAAGAACTCTGCTTTATACTCCTGCGCAATCGTTTCACACCTGATGAAGACAACATTTTCAAAGTTCCTCTCATCCGCGCTGGCGCTCCAGTTATAGGACCCTGTAATAACTAACTCTTCGTCTATCACGGCAACCTTATGGTGCAACAGCCCTGTCACATCCTCCACAAGAATGGGAATTCCAGCAGCCTGTAGCTTAGGCCATTCTTGTCCGTGAGAGCCATCCCTTTGAGAACCGTCAAGCAGGATGCGCACATCAAGCCCACGGTCTTGATACGCCGCAACGACAGCGTCTCCTAGTTCATCATCCGTGAAGGAGTACATTGCGATTAGGATGCTATCCTCGGCACAGTTGATCGCATCAACAATCTTCCGTTCGATGACCTGGTCAATAGTCGGAGAGACAAAAAAGGCCTCCACCAAACACTCGGCCTCGTCGGCTAACGTCGTGAATCCCAACAACACACCAACTAAAATCAGAAGGAGCCATACCTTGCGCATAATCTACCTCCTCACTCCTTTATCGTTAATTATCTAGCCGTAGACGGCCGCAACCACCCAAACCACTTGCGCCGGGTCTTTGGCTGATCCTTAGGTGGAGCAAGTTGCCTACGATAGTCAAGGGCCAGATCACGCCAGTGATCGCGTTCCACCCCAAGATCTGTGACCCTGCGCTCCTTCTCCTTGACTAGCCGTTCAAGGATCTCTACACGTGGATCTCCCCCGCTGGGGAAAGCTGGGGTAAGTTTGGGTGAAACCGGGGCCACACTAGAAGCCCCACTCCTACTGGAATTACCAGTTCCACCAAGTTCCTCAAGAATCACACCTGCGGCGTCCTGGGGCCCACGTTCTCCATTCTCAAGTTCCCGCATGCGCCTGAGAGCCGCCAGTGTACTGTCTCCCAGCAAGAGGCTGTTCCTGGGGCCACGTTGGGAATCTTGTTCCACTATCGCCCCAAGTAGCCGCAGGCGATCCCTCAGCTGGTCCCGGCTATAACTCGTAATCCTCTGCAAGTCCTTCATAGTGAACATAGTGTCCTGAGCCTACCATGGGCGCAGGTGTCCCCAGGTGCCTCCAGGTACATCATGAAAGGACGATCGTCACCTGAGCCGCCACAGAACAACGTCGATGTAGAGAGAGAACTTGACGCAGAGGGCGCAATTGATGTATTGTAATCCACATCACAAACTAGAGGGGGAATATCCGGGATAGGTTAAGGAGAAATAGACCTTAAAAAGAAAACTCGACCTGGCAGGGTCGAGTCCGGTTACTGCTATATGAGGTATGTAACAACCACCAATATAGCGTCTAGGGGTGTGTTTGTCAAGAGGCATACTCCTCAGACGTCACAACAACACTGTGTTTCGCAGTCCCAGTCTCGTTTTCCAAACGCATCACACGAAGAACAGTCGTCAACAAACGCTTGTCCTAAGATTGTCTGATCTGACTTCATCAGCCCTAAGGCTATGCGGGCTTTCCCCACGGCGGCATCATGCGCCTCCTGGTCCGTTACCACGGTCTTGAACAAATCCTCGAATCCGCCAATTATTTCCGTATACCGTTCTGCTTCAGTGCTGGCGCGATCAGCCTTTTCCTTATAGTAATTCCAGGTGTAGATCCCTGCCTCTATCCGCCCAAGACGAAGGAGCCTCCACGCAGCAAAGACGATGCGCTCTACCAACAGGGTCTCAAGTGGCCCCATAGGGTGCAGGTCGTTGTAAAGGCTTGCTGTGAACTCTTCCAAGACGCTCTGTTGTTCATCCGGCAGCAGAACCGATGTCGCCGTTAATCCATGTTTGAGGGCATTGTATTTCGATACTTCTTTACCCTCCTCTGTTCTTGGACCAGTTAACTTCAATGCGTTCTTCTTGTTTGCCTGTCTCTGTCTTACGCTCGTTTCCATAATCACCACCCCTTATCTTTTCTGCCTCCGTCTGATTGTGAAAAGACTCCAACATCTCCGCATAGCCCCGTTGTGTGACTTCTCGTTTCCGTCAATTCTTTTGCGAAGGCAAAGCACCACCACCCGAATAACCCCGGCATGCTCATTCTTGTCCACTTCCGGTGTTACGCTTGGAGAAGATGGACAGTGTCAGGGAGAGAAATTAAGACGGATTTATCGAGCACCGATCTTTGTCGAATTGACAAAACGCTCGGCCCAGCGCCCCGGCCTTCTAGCTGAGTTGATCCCCCTAGAAGTTTCAATCGCCGTTCGTTTAGCTCGTTTATCACCACGCGGCCAGCCTTCATTGCAGGTCGCCAGAGGTCTCTAATCTCTGTTGTGCGTCCGGGTGTTACAGACGCCCGCCTAGATGGGTGATCGCCCCACCAGGTGGAACTCAGGTGATCAATCCCTGATCGTGCGGTTCTGTCGTCGGGACGCCGCCCGGTCGCTTCATTTTGCGCGGTTGAAGCAGAGAAGAACCTCCGATTGGTCATGCTTATTGCCTCTCTTGGTATGTGGATGGAGCAGCCTTGACAAGCCTTGATTGTGGCGCAAATACCCTGTATAAGGGCATTGTAGGTTGTGTGACGGTCAAGGTTGATTTGACGAATTGCTCGTCTTGTGGTAGCCTAGTCACAAGTCACCTGCTTTGCTGCTTTCTTTTGCGGGTGGTTGATCACGGCCCTTTCCAGGTTGTGGTTAAGGAGGAAGAACGAGCCCGCCGCTGTCAATCGTTGGGTTCGTTCTTTTTTGTCAGTCTTCATTCTCGTCTACCTTCCATGGTTTACACCTCTCTCTAAGAATAACGCCTACTACACCCCGCGGGCAAACTCCATTCAAACGCCCTACACTAGCCATGTTCAGACTCACTCTTGCTCGAACCCTTTCACCTTAAGCACCCTACAAAGCAAAACTTATGAGAAGAATTCCTCTCAGGAGCCTTCAGTCAAATCCTACCGTTGTACTAACCTGTTCTCATAGTCTACTTTTTTTTCAGAGGGGGCTGTCAAAGGGGTGAGAGAAGCGGCGGCCTCGGTACTTCGCTACTTGCTTTTCATGTCCGCCCCTTTGGGTTGGCAGAAAGCCGCCGCTCATTTCTTAGTAGGGACTCCGCAAGACTTGTTCACCGCGGCCACTTCTCTTGCACTCGTTTCCACCCGTCTTGCTTTCACCTGCGCGCGTGTTGTCGTGGGACGAAACTCTGCCTTCATCCCGTATCCATCCTCATCGAGCATGTGAACGACCTTATTTGCCTCGATGCGCGCCTTCGCCTTCTTATAGTCGCTATAAACTACCGTCTCGCGTACGCGTATGTCGTGGGAAGAAACTCACTCTCATCAGTGGTATAGATTCGCCTTGATCGTCTCCGTGATTCCACTCCCTTTGCGTGTCCACACGTGTGGACTTCGCCTTTTTTAAGGACTCCGCAGAATAGGAGAGATCCAATCTCCTGAGTGCTGATTCATTACGGGCTTTCACCTTTTCGTGCCCCGCATTCTGACGGATTGACTGTCCTTTTTGTCAAAAAGGTCCGCAGAACTGCTGCAGCTGGTTGAGCGCGCGGAGCGCAGGTGAGCATCGACTTCTCTTCTGTCGGGGCTGCGCAGCAAACTGCGCCGAAGCCGCATGACTACGGAGTTGCACACAGTTTTACCTCATCTGCTGTTTGCTTGCGTTTTATCACCTGTTTCACACTCTCCGCCTTCTGTCAATCCCTGCAAATACTCCCGCAGACTACCTGCGCCAACCTCAGACAGGAACGCGGTAACACTCCCCTTTGCCTCCTCTTTCTCGCGTCGCATCTGGGCGATAAACTGCGCCGAAGCCTCAGCATGTGAGAGCTTTGCACGTTGCAAGGCGATGATCTCATGCACGCACCACCCGGACCATGAGCTCCAAGAACGGACACCCTCCCCACTCCGGTTGGCTTCCCGCAAGCGGTGGATAAGCTCATGCAAAAGCCTGCCTAAAGCCTTTCCCGCCTGGACCGCACCGCTCTTCATCGCCCGCCAGACGCTTGCCCCTATCCCGGTGAGGATTGCCTGTTTGCGGTGGGTGGTGATTGGGTAGGCGTGGAGCTCGTTTCGAACTTTCGCCATTA
>Ga0255366_10319_pt1 | contig 10002 bp, 9 predicted proteins | sample ANMaggSeSYBR01C4_FD_182086 | JGI IMG/M metagenome (GOLD analysis project Ga0255366, IMG submission 182086) | Sediment cell enrichment communities from methane seep in Santa Monica Basin, California, United Staets - ANME aggregate JGI... | ecosystem: Environmental > Aquatic > Marine > Cold seeps >... | reverse complement strand
AGATAAGACAGGTAGCGGTTAAGGGTGAGAAAATATCTCTCTCCCGGGAATCTGCAGCCAAAATCCAACAATCCCGAAAATGGGTGGAAGAAATCATCAACCGGGGAGACCCTGTTTATGGAATTAATACGGGTTTCGGGATCTTTGCAGACCGGCAGATTTCCAGCCATGAATCCAGGCTGCTAAACCGGAACTTGATCCTCAGTCATGCTGTAGGCACAGGAGACCCATTACCACGCGAGGTTGTGCGGGCAGCCATGTTGATCCGGGTAAACACTCTGGCGAAAGGATTTTCGGGAGTGCGTCTACTGCTGATTGAAACCTTGCTGGAGATGTTAAACCGCGGCATCCATCCGGTCATCCCCTCTCAGGGGTCGCTCGGATCATCAGGAGACCTTGCTCCCCTATCACACCTCGCGCTGGTTCTATCAACCGATGAAGAAGATTTAGATCAGCTGTCCGGCTTTGCAGAATACGGGGGAGAATTAACCAGCGGTAAAGAGGCGATGAATAAAGCTGGCATACCGCGGATTATTCTAGAGGCAAAGGAAGGAATCGCCTTAAACAATGGTGCTACTTTTTCTGCAGCCATTGCCGCCCTTGCCTGCATCGATGCGGAAAACCTGCTCTCCATTGCAGAAATCAGCCTGTCAATGAGCCTGGAAGCGTTGCTGAGTATTTCCAGCGCTTTTGACCCCCGCATTCACGAATCCCGTCAGCATCCAGGCCAAATAACCGTTGCAGAAAGGGTCCGCGAGCTCACTAGAGGCAGTTCCCTGTTGGATTCTACCAATAGGGTTCAAGATGCTTATTCACTTCGCTGCAGCCCTCAGGTTCACGGTCCTGCGCGGGAAACACTGACTTTTGCAACTGGAGTTATCAGCCGTGAAATCAACGCAGCGACTGATAATCCCCTCTTGTTTGGCGAAGGAGAAGCGATTTCAGGAGGAAATTTCCATGGTGAACCTGTCGGGCTCGTTATGGATTATCTGGGAATAGCCATGACAGAGATAGCCGGGATTGCAGAACGCCGTGTCTTCCGACTGACTGATGGCAAATTGAACGAAAATCTCCCCTCAATGCTGGTTGATCAGCACGAGAACGCTGGCTTGAATTCGGGTATGATGATGCCCCAATATACTGCCGCTTCGTTGGTTCTGGAAAGCCGATCCCTGGCAACGCCGGATTCCACTTATTCCCTCCCTACATCAGCTGCGCAGGAAGATCACAACGCAAATTCTATGACCGCAGCCAGGCACACGCGCCAGATTATAGCCAACACAGCCCATGTGTTGGCCATTGAGCTCTATACAGCCGCCCGGGCTTTGGATATCCGGATCCGCGATATACCTCATACCAAACTCGGAATTGGAACCAGCGCGGCTTTTCGCTGTATTAGAGATGTCGTTCCCTATCAAGCCGGGGACGCATTATGGGGTCCAGAGATTGATGCAGTACGAGAGTTAATTATTACGAGAGAAATTTCATCCGCAGTAGAAGAAGCTGAATAGAAACTCCAAAGAAATCTGTGGATTTGAATCTTATTTGCAAATTGTCTGGATCAGCTCTGAAGGAATAAGTAAAGGATAAAAAGGAGACCGCGGTGGATAATTGCCCTTTTTGCAAAATATTAGCTGGTGAACTGCCGGGCACGGTTGTATATAAGGACGAAATCTGCACAGGAATAATGAATATCCAACCCTTTAACCCGGGTCACATTCTGGTTATTCCAAACGAGCACTTTCAAGAATTCAACGAGCTGCCAACCGATACCGGAAAACATATCTTTAGCGTTTCTCAAGAATTAGCCCAGGCAATTCGTAACAGCGGAATCCGCTGTGAAGGAATCAACTTGTTTTTAGCAGACGGCAAAGCGGCGATGCAGACAATCCCCCATTTTCATTTGCATATTATTCCCCGCTATGAGGGAGATGGATTTGAGTTAGAATTCAGCCCCCGTCATGCTGAATTACCAACCCGGGATGAACTTAACAAAAACGCTGTCCATATCCAGCAAGCATTAAACAATATCAAATCCTAGCCTTATTGAACCGGTAACTATATCTCATGGTGAAAGAACAAAAACGTGATCTCATGACAGCTGCAATCCTGGTATCTGTACTTTATGTCGCCGCTCAAATGATGTCCGATATTGCCAGTTTGCGGATCGTGATGATTGCAGGTTATTCAATCGATGCCGGAACATTTATTTACCCACTGACCTTTACTTTGAGGGACATGGTTCACAAAGTTGCCGGAATCAAAGCAGCTCGAATTCTAATTCTCACTGCGGCAGGGATCAATATTTTCATGGCTTTATTTTTCAGGGTTGTATCGCTGCTGCCTCCGGATTTAACTGTTGGTCTCCAGGAAGAATTCGGGTTGGTGCTTTCTCCCATCTGGCGCATCGTCGCGGCATCAATTATCGCCGAAGTGGTATCCGAGCTTATTGACACCGAAGGGTATAGATTCTGGGTTGAAAAAGTAACTAAAAAGTACCAATGGGCACGGGTCTTATTCAGCAATTTGTTCAGCATCCCCATAGACAGTTTCCTCTTTAGTTTTCTGGCATTTTGGAGGTTATTACCAACTTCCGTTGTGATCTCAATTTTCGTCAGCAACATGATCATCAAGGGAATTACAACGATTGTCAGCATACCCGGCATCTATCTTGTCCCTAACCGGAATCCCTGAAATTTATTCAGCAAAAGCCCTCTGATTTACAAAGTGTTCATTATCCCAATAATCTTTCTCCGCGATTGTTAGTTCTGTATCTCATTTTTTTCAGAAGATTTATAATAACAATCTATTGCTAGGTCATCAAAAGCAGACTACAATAGAAAAAAGCCCCACCTGCAATTTTCAAGGGGCAAGATAACCTTATGGTTCTTTCATCCCCTTAGGGAGGTACTAACTTGCGAATCAATAATAAACTCATTTTGATCTTCCTGCTCCTTCTTTCCCTGGTCATAAGTTCCTGTAATATGCCGCAGGGTGATTTGTCTCCAGCAGAAAAAACTGCGATAATAAACACTTCGGTAGCCGAGACAGTAGCCGCTGGATTAGAAGGCTCACCTCAACCCAACTACACAGAATCTGTTGATACCACCGCCACCCCTGATCCCAATTTAGAGATAACTGATACTCCTGAGCCTTCAAATACACCTCAACCGGATACCTCAACCCCTTCGAATACACCAATTCCCTGTAATTTAGCAAAATTCTTATCGGATATAACTATCCCTGATGGCACAGTATTTGAACCCGGTGAGACATTTACAAAAACCTGGCGGCTAAAAAATGTAGGGTCATGCGCCTGGACATCCGGGTACGATATTGTATTTTCGGGCGGTGATGCGATGGACGCTCCTGCATCAGTTCAACTTACAGCAGGAACGGTCAACCCTGAGCAAAATGTAGATATATCTGTTGATCTAACTGCACCATCCGCTTCCGGTACTTACCGTGGCAACTGGCAATTAAGAGATCCTTCCGATGTGTTATTTGGCGTTACCAACAGCAGTAGTGGTTTGTTTTGGGTTGAAATCGAAGTATTTGTACCGACAAATACACCTGAGCCTGAATCTGAAGTTTTACACCGGGATGCCAGCCGCAGCAAGACGGTGAGCATAGGCGGGATGAGCAGTGATACTCGTCTAGGGATAGCACCCAACGGCGATCCAATGCGAGCCTTTGTAGATTACAACTTGGGAAGTCTGTCTGGATTGTCAACCAGTTCAACTATTCAATCAGCCACACTTGATCTGAGCAATTTTTCTGGTAATAGCTGCTTTGAATTTTTACACCCCCTCAAAGCTTTGCAGATTAATTATGGGGCTGTTCCGAATTACCCGAGTGATTTTAATCAATCCCCAACCGCCACCCTGCTTTCCGTCTCCTCTGGTAGTGGGATCGCAACACCAGTAAACATTACCAGTATTTTACAAAATTTCGTGAATGCCAATGGCGCTGGTCACTTCCAATTCAGGATGGAACTGGAACACGACGATACTGGTGCAGCATATAAATGCCTCATGGAATGGCCTGATCCACTATTAAATATCACTTACCTTCCCTGAGTATTATCAGCTTTCAGGAGATCTGGGAGGTTATGCATCATTTTCACAAACCTTTCAATTTGGAATTTAATTCCTTTAAGTCAAAAATCCCCACAAAAACGTGGGGGTTTTTAATTTAATTTTCCATTCATCGGATAATTCTTAAGATAGATTAGTATAAAGGCCTAATCCTCAATACCTGTAAATAAATCGGTTCCGATCATATTCGAACCAGGTACCGGATAAGCTTGCATAAATTGATCTTCCGATTTAATTCCCAGCAGCCATAAAACCCACTTGATAAACCCCCTCGGCAAACCTCCTCCGCCCTGGCTGGCATGACAGGCCGCAGCAGCATCTTTTTTACCTTTGACAGATTTATAATTTATCCGGGCATGAACCGGGAAATCTTGACTGACAATTTGAGTCAAGTCAATGTCCTTGTTTTTTCCATATTTGCTGGGATCTTTTCCCATCAATCGCATCATGCGCACAGTAAACCGGACAAAACGACGCGGGATGGTATGGTAATACAATTTTCCAGGCTTATATGGGGGGTTAGAACTCTTAAAATCAGGATCACCGGCTAAATAAAATGCTTTTGTAGCAGCTTGATGAATAAAAATATGATCAGGGTGTTTATATCCCCCAATTGGATCAAAAGTCAAAATAACTTGCGGCTTAATTTGCCGGATGTATTCAGCAATTTCCTTTGCGACTTGATCTTGAGGCACGTTAATCAACGCCTCAGGGTTTGAATTATCTGCGCTGCCAGACATACCGGAATCACGATAGTCCAATAATTGAACTTCCGTTATACCAAGCTTATCTACCGCGCAGCGTAATTCCATCTCTCTCAAATGAGCAATAGATGTCTGTCCCTCCAAAAATTCCGGGGCCACTTCACCAGCTTCTCCACGCGTAGCACATATTAGATGTACATCTGTTCCATCCTCAGCGTACATTGCCAGGGTTCCTCCCATTCCGAAAGATTCATCATCAGGATGGGCCAGAACAGATAATAACGTCCTCTTTTCTTTTATCGTTTCCATAAATTACCACAGTCCCCATGGTTGTCTTGAGTAGCTGAGGGATTATATCATTTCCAAATGTCGAGTATATTCAGCATTACTATTTATTATAAAGTTTAAATTGTAATCATGCGCTTATTCACTGTTGACATAGCGCCTATTCCTGCTACAATCCCCTACATCAATTTATTAATTTCAATGATAGGACAAAAATGGAAAACCCCCAAAACATTTCTCTGACTCCAGAAGCCGCAATCGCCATCAAGACTTTAATAAAAGAACAAGATCTATCCGAACATTCCCTGAGAATCTTCATCTCGGGCGTTGGTTGAGGGGGTCCCCAGTACGGCATGTCCCTGGATGACAAGGTCAGCGACAGCGACCAAGTTTATTCAAGTCATGGCGTAAAGGTCATCGTGGATGACCAAACCCTGGCATATCTTCAGAAAGCAACCGTAAAATTTGTCGAAGAAAATGGCCGGAGCGGTTTCACCATAGAAGTAGACAACCCTCAACCAGCCGCTGCTGGTTGTGCGGGCTGTGATCCTTCTACAGGGTGTGGATAATTTTCCTAAACAAAAAACCAGGATTTTCAAATAATCCTGGTTTTTTTTATTTAATTCATTTTTGATTTAGGACCTGCGCAAAAACGATACCACCAGACCAAACACACCAATCGAGACCAACACTAAAATAATAAATCCACTGGGAAGACCTCCGGCTCCGCTTGTTATCGGAGAGGAATCGTAGGTTGGAATAATCAAAGGCGGCGGCGGCGTAAAGGTAGGTTTTCTGGTCGGCGGAATTTCTGAAATAAACTGGGAAGCAAGTGTCGGATCAATAGTCGGTGTTGTTTCAGGAGTGGGTGTTGGGGGTTTAGGGATAATTGGCAGCTCTCCAGTTACACGTACATAAGGAGCATAAACCCAGGCGACACCCTCCGGCACACCTGGATATACAATCTTAATCCAGGTTCCTCCCTCTGTTTTTGCCAGAGCAGGCACTTCTTGACGATTGATTAAAACGCCTACTTTGGGGTAAGAAACACCCGGACCGGACCGAACATTAATTTGATCCTCCGGGTCAGAGTAAACTATTGCGATTGGGCCACTGGGGGTCCCGGTAACGGTAGCGATCGCTACTGTCGGCTGCTGATAAGCATCGGATGCCTGGACAAGACTGGTTTCTGCCAAGAACAACACCAACCCTGATCCCAAGAATATAATTGAAAGAATAATCTGCAGCTTTCTCATCATACTGTTTCCTTTCCTGCTGGGAGACTTTTACCTAATTTCTCCAGCGCTGCAATCAGATAAGGATAGAGTTGATTCTCTACCCTGGCATTTCTTTTTAAAGGAAATTTACGCAAGACCTGGTTCCTCTTCTCAATCTTCGTTACAAGGACTTGCAGAGCTGTATTTACCTCTAGAAATCCAGCCTCTCCACAAAAATATATTGCTTTCTGCCTGATACCCAGTTGAATTTTTCGGTCGTTCACTATACCACTCAGGACATTTCCTGCATAGGAGCACAATTTAAAGATTTCAATTAGGCTTTCCTCAGCAGAGAGATATTGCCCGGATACTTCCAATAAATCTAAAATCTGCTCCTTGTTCAAATGAGCAAGGAAACCTTGCAGATGCCTGAGTACATTATCTGGCAACTGCTCTCCCTGTTCCACGCTTGACAAAACATCTCCCAGGGCCTTGACCATATGGCAGCGCACTTCCAGCTCCGGATCGGAAAGTCTTGTTGCCAACAGATAAGCAATCAGGGGAGATTTCGCAGGCGCACCCTGCTCTACCAGGTAGTCAAGAGCTTCTTCCCGTTCAACTGCCCGGGGAGAAACCAACCTTTCTGCTGCCAGCCAGATTTCCTTGTTCCCCTCAAAATCAGCTTTGAATTGAGTTTTATTCATAACAAAAGATGTATTTTATCCTGGTAAATTATTATCTTACTTCTGGAAATCAAGCATCCGGTTTTGCAGCGAATCCAACAAAGATGTATAAGCATCAGCAAAGGATTTTACACCCTCAGCTTCCAATTCCTGAGTGGCTTGATCAAGATCAATGCCCAACCCGGATAAACCTATCATAACCTTGTGTGCCTCCTCAAGGTTCTGATCAATTGTCTGCTCTACCACACCGTGATCCAGGAAAGCTTCCAGGGTAGCTGGAGGAATTGTATTAATTGTAAACGGGCCGATCATTTCCTCTACATACTTTGTATCTGAATATTTTGGATTTTTAGTACTGGTGGAAGCCCACAAGACCCGCTGACGTTTTGCTCCCAGCGATTTAAGTTTTCCAAACCGGGTTCCTTTATCCCCAAATGTATCTTCGTAATCCAGGAACGCCAATTTTCCACTCGCCACAGCAGTCTTTCCCATCAGCCCTTCGCTTCGCCCTTTCTCTTCTGGAACAGCTGTTTTTGTGAGAGCTTCAAGCTGTTTATCCACCTTTGAATCAATTCTGGAGATGAAGAATGAAGCCACAGATACGATATTCGCAACTGGTTTTCCAGCAGATGCTCTTTTTTCAAGACCTGCCAGGTAGGCTTCTCTTACTTCGCGATAACGGACCAGGCTAAAGATTAAAGTGACATTAACGTTAATTCCAGCAGCAATGGTTTCGGTGATTGCCGGCAAACCCGCTTTTGTGGCCGGGATTTTTACCATTAAATTGGGCCTATTTACATCATTCCAAAGCCTATTTGCTTCACTTATCGTCTGATCAGTGTCATGGGCGAGATAAGGACTAACTTCCAGACTTACAAATCCATCACCTCCATCAGTTTGATCATACAAAGGTCGAAACAAATCAGCTGCTGCCTGTATATCACTTATCGCCAGGCTTTCGTAAACAATCTCTCTGGAAAATCCTTCCCGGGTGAGGGATTTAATTTCTTCGTCATATTCATCGGACTGGCTGATCGCCTTATTAAAAATACTCGGATTTGACGTTATGCCGCGAATCTCACCTCGGTTAAACATCCCTTCCAGAGTGCCGTCCTTCAACAGCTTTCTTTCAATGTTGTCATACCAGATTGATTGACCAATCTGGTTGAGTTTCTGTATTGTGGGGGTCATGATTGTTTTCCTTCTTTTTCAAGCTTTTTAACTTTTTCTACCCGGCGCTTATGACGTTCCTGTCCCTGGTCCTCCCCCACAAATCTGGCTTCCAGAAAAGTCTTAACCAACACTTTTGCCAATTCGGTTCCGATTATCCGTCCGCCAAGGCAAAGGACATTCATATCATCATGCTCAACACCTTGCTGTGCGCTGTATACATCATGGCAAATCGCTGCATATACTCCTTGCATCTTATTGGCAGCAATACACCCCCCAATACCTGATCCACAGATGACAATTCCCCGGTCCGCTTTTCCGGATTGAATCGCACTGCCCACTTTCTCAGCAAAATCCGGGTAATCTACACTATCCTCGGAATCCGTTCCGAAATCAAGTGCTTCGTGACCTATTTCGCTGATAACAGCAATAATGGTCTCTTTCAAAAGATATCCCCCATGATCTGTTCCAACTGCAATACGCATCACCCCACCTTCCTTAATAATTCTTCCGATTTTCTTATTACGTCATCCACTGATAATCCAAATTCTTCGTATATCTTTCCGGCTGGAGCGGAGGCGCCGAAACGGTCAATGGATAAAATTATACCTTTGTCCCCTACCCACTCTCTCCACCCCTGGGCTACTCCAGCCTCAACAGCCAGGCGTGTTTTTATTTTTGGATTTAATACAAGCTCTTGATAGGACTTTTCTTGTTTCCGGAAAAGCTCCCAACTTGGAAATGAGATCAATCTGACATTTTTTCCCTCAGCAGCTAATCTCTCTCCTGCTTTAATGATTAAATCAACTTCTGAACCAGACGCCATCAAAATGATTTCTGGATCATGATCACCGATATCAGCTAGAACATAAGCACCCCGCTGAACCCCCTCCGTAGGAGAATACAAAGACCTATCCAAAACGGGCATGGACTGTCGGGACAGCGCCAGTACTGTAGGTCCTTCCCTGTGTCGAATAGCGTATGCCCAGGCTTGTGCCACCTCATTTGCATCGCCAGGTCGCAATACCACTAAATCAGGAATTGCCCTTAAAGCAGCAAGGTGTTCAACCGGTTGATGAGTTGGCCCATCTTCTCCGACCCCGATGCTGTCGTGGGTAAAAACCCAGATGCTTGGGATATGTGATAAAGCAGAAATCCGAATCGCCCCGCGCATATAATCAGAAAACACCAGGAAAGTGCCACCATAGGGGATTACACCTCCATGGATTGCCATGCCATTTATCACAGCACCCATACCATGTTCTCTCACTCCAAAGTGAAAGTTCCTGCCTTGATATTGATCCGCCTGAAAATCCAGGTTTCCATCCAACCAGGTTTTGTTCGAGGGGGCAAGATCCGCTGACCCACCAATTAATTCTGGAATTGCGGAGGAAAGCGCATTAATTACCTTGCCAGAAGCTGCTCTGGTCGCCATCCCTTTTGGATCGGCGGGGAATTTTGGCATTTTTTCTTCCCAGCCACTAGCCAGATCGCCAGCTAATCTTCGTTTTAATTCAGCTGCTTCATCTGGGTATTTCTCTTCGTATGAAGTAAACAATTCATTCCATCTATTCTCTGATTCCAATCCCTGTACCTTAGCTTCCTGGAAAAATTCCAGTACCTCCTCAGGAATGTAAAACCATGGTTCGATAGGCCAATCCATGGCATTTTTAGCCGCGTCTAATTCCTTGTCACCTGGAGGAGAGCCGTGGGCAGCTGCTGTATCCTGCTTGGTAGGCAAGCCATATCCGATATGCGTCCGACAAACGATGAGGGATGGACGTGGATCATCTTTTGCCAGCTGAATTGCCTGGTCTACTGCGCTGACATCATTTCCGTCATCAAC
>Ga0255366_10265_pt1 | contig 10002 bp, 10 predicted proteins | sample ANMaggSeSYBR01C4_FD_182086 | JGI IMG/M metagenome (GOLD analysis project Ga0255366, IMG submission 182086) | Sediment cell enrichment communities from methane seep in Santa Monica Basin, California, United Staets - ANME aggregate JGI... | ecosystem: Environmental > Aquatic > Marine > Cold seeps >... | reverse complement strand
AAAACAATGCAATTGGTGAAATAATCGGATGTTTTGGCTTAACAGAACCCAATCATGGTTCAGATCCGGGTGGTATGGAAACAAAATTTACAGATGAAGGAGATCATTTCCTGTTGAACGGAGCTAAGATGTGGATCACCAACTCTACCATTGCTGATATTGCTGTAGTATGGGCAAAAGATAAAAATGGAATAGTTAGGGGTTTGATCGTTGAAAAAGGAATGAAAGGATTTACAGCTCCTGAAACTACAGGTAAATGGTCGTTACGTGCTTCGGTTACAGGAGAACTGGTTTTTGATAATGTTAAAGTTCCGAAAGAAAATCTCCTGCCAAATGTAAAAGGATTAAAAGGTCCTTTGAGTTGTTTGAATTCAGCCCGGTATGGAATTGCATGGGGAGCAATTGGTGCAGCCATGGATTGCTATAATACAGCATTAAATTATGCACTGGAGCGCAAGCAATTTAAAAAGCCTATTGCCTCTTTTCAGCTTACTCAAAAAAAATTAGCAGAGTTTTTAACAGAAATAACTAAAGCACAACTATTAGCATGGAGACTGGGTGAATTAAAAAATCAGGGGAAAGTTACTCCTGCACAAATTTCTTTGGCAAAACGAAATAATGTAAAAATGGCACTGGATATTGCGCGTGAGTCAAGGCAAATTCTTGGTGCTATGGGAATTACTGATGACTTTCCGATGATGCGCCATATGATGAACCTTGAATCGGTGATTACTTATGAGGGAACCCATGATATTCATTTGTTGATCACCGGGCATGATATTACCGGGATAAGTGCATTTGAATAATGGTTTCCAGCAATTAAGAATTGGAGACTCTAATTTTTCTTAGCAGGTATTATCAACATTGGAATAGGAGACTTTTTTATTAAACCCTTACTGGTGCTTCCAACCATAATATAAAACATTTTTCCATGTCCATGCGAGCCTGAAACGATCATATCCACATTGAGTTTTTTAGCTTTCTCAATAATAGTTTCAACTGTTGGCCCTTGAACCAGTAAAGGAGTTATGTTAATTCCTCTCTTTTTAAGTTTTTCGGAAACTTCTTGAATTTTAACATGTTTATCGCGAAATCGTTTTGCCATAAAATTTCTTTCCGAATCGGGCCCAACTTCATACCCGATAAAATCAGGTTCTGGCCGAACAACATGGATCAACCAAACTTTTGCTCCGGTTTTTAAAGCAATTTCCTCAACTTTTTCTAAAATAAGTTCTGTGACTTCTGAAAAATCAATGGCTACTAATAGTTTCATGGCTATCAAAATTATAAGTTGGTATAAAAATACAAAAAAATTATAAGATTCACTATTCAATTTGAATTTTTTTAGCAATTGCAGGTCAATTTCAGATTATATTATCTTTGTTAAATAAATGAAAATCTGATGCAGGAAGTGCTATTTGGTAAAACATTGGATCAGTTAAAACAACTGGTTATTAAATTTCAGTTACCTGTTTTTACAGCCAAACAAATTGCAGATTGGTTATATAAAAAAAACATCACTTCCATTGATGAAATGTCAAACCTATCCAAAAAAATGCGCACCGTTCTACAGGAGAATTTTGAAATAGGATTAGTTGCTCATAGTTCGGTAAGTGTTTCCACTGATGGAACAAAAAAATATTTATTTCCGGTTAAAGACAACCGTTTTATTGAAGCAGCCTATATTCCTGATAAAAACAGGGCAACACTTTGTGTTTCTTCCCAGGTTGGTTGTCGTATGGGATGCCGTTTTTGTATGACAGCGAAGCAAGGATTCCAGGGGAATTTAACTGCAGGTGAAATCGTGAATCAGATCAGAAGCCTGCCCGAAAGAGAAGCCCTGACCAATATTGTTTATATGGGCATGGGTGAACCTTTTGATAATTATCAGAATGTTATGCAAAGCCTCGAAATTTTAACTTCTGACTGGGGTTTTGCCATGAGCCCCCGCAGGATAACAGTTTCTACCATTGGGATCATCGGGATTATGAGCAAATATCTTGAAAGCAGCAATTGTCATTTGGCTGTCAGCCTGCATTCTCCATTTGATGATGAGAGAAGGGAGTTGATGCCTGTCCAGAATAATCATCCGATCGAAGAGGTACTCAAGGCAATTAGGAATTATGACCTTGGAAGGCAACGTCGTGTTTCGTTTGAGTACATCATGTTCAAAGATTTAAATGATACTCCCCGGCATGTGAATCAACTGGCAAGGATTTTAAACGGAGTCCGCTGTCGAATTAATTTAATCCGGTTTCACCCTATTCCTGATGCACCATATAAATCTTCTGACGACAAAACTATAGAAGCATTTATGGCAGGGTTAAATAAAAAAGGAATTCGGACAACTTTAAGGGCTTCCCGTGGTCAGGATATTGAAGCAGCATGTGGGTTGCTTTCAACTATGGAATTGAATAAAAAGGCTTGATTTAATTATCTAGTTTGAATTCGATGGGCATCACAAATTGCACATTTACCGGCTTTCTTCGCTGTTCGCCAGGTATCCAATCAGGCATTGACTTAACCAACTGTAATGCTTCTTCATCACAACCACCTCCAATTCCTCTTTCAACTTTAGCATCTTCAATTTTACCCGATTCATTTACCACAAAAGAAATGTAGACTGTACCCTGAATACCTGCTGCTATTGCACTATTAGGATAAATCAGGTTTTGCTGCAAAAATATATCCAGCGAATCCAGTCCGCCAGGAAACTCGGGTAGCTTTTCAACCACTGTAAAAACCTGTTTGTATTCATCTTGAAGCGAATCTTCTTTAACCATATTATCACTGACTGATTCAGCAGAAAATCTACTCTTGCCTTTTTTTGCAGCAGCTGGTTTTGTTCCTAAAGCTTTGGAATTAAATTGTTCTTTTTCACTCTCAAGGTTTTCATCAAATGAAAGCCTTTCTGTATTCGTTCCTTTACCATTAAGTGCAATGCTTCCAATAACATATTCTGTTGGCTCTTCAGAAGAACCGGCAACAGACGGTTGTTCCATTAATGCTTCTTCAATAATATCAACTACTTCACTTTCATCTGATTCAGGAATTGATATTCCATCAATGACTATTTCTTGATCAGATTCTATTTCTTTTTCGGGAATATCATCCTTTATCTTGTCAGGAATAGCCATGTTATTAGCTTCCTCTTCGGCAGGAGGAACCGGAATTAATTCTTCTGCTTCTTCTTCCATTACCTCAAACTTTGAATCTTCAGCAACTGACTTAAAATCTTCCTTTTGTTCGGTTTGAGTTTTTTCGGTAACAATTGATAATTCTGAATTCTGATCCTGCATGTAGAATTTGAAATAGGAAAAAATGCCAATAAAAATAAGCACCGAAGCTGCCGCAGCGATGTAATACATTCTGTTTTGCATTCGGATGGATCTGACAGTTTTGATGGATTTTCCTGTTGGCAGACCTGATTTGAGATTTTCGTTGATTTCTGAAACAATTGAATCAAGTTTGTCAGGATCTGAAACAAGCGATAATCCTTCCAGCGCATCCCTGCATAATTCACAGCCTTCAAGATGTTTGTCAATGTGAATCTTTTCCTCAGAAGATAAAGAAGATGCGTTATACCTTTTTATTGTTTCCAATGTCAGGCATCCCGCTTGTGTGAACAATCCTTCTATGTGTTCTTTATCTTTCATTTCTCCTCAAGGTAGATCTTCAGGTTTCGTTTTCCGTTCTGTATATAGCTTTTCACTTTTTTCATACTGTATCCGGTAATTTCAGTAACTTCTTTATACGATTTATTTTGTAAATATAGCAATTCTATACATTTTTTTTGTTCAGCCTTCAATAACTCAATCCCTCTTTTTAATTTAGGGATTTTATCATTCAGGTTCTCTTTGTTAATGGGATGAAATAAATCGAAAGATTCCATAAAATCCTGCTGAAAATTTTCATAAACTCCTTCCTTCATCCTATCTTCGGATTTTTTCTTTCGGAGGATCATCAGGCAGTGATTTTTTGATACGGAATAAATCCAGCTTTTGAAATTGGAAATATCATGGTCGGATAATTTATAGTGAAGGTCTTCAAAAATTTCCATCACCGCATCCTTGCTGTCTTCTTCGTTTTTCAGGTATTTCATGCACACGCCAAATACCAGGTGGGTGTAACGCTCAAACAGCTCTCCAATGAATCTGTTTTCTTTGGATTTCTTATAAGAAATGATCAGTTCCTCATCGGAAAACAAACGAATACTTTTTTCCTTATTTAGTTTGAATTTGAGGAACATGCCGATTTCTTTTTTTTCTAAAAAGTACAAACTTTATACCAAAGGGCATCCAAACCTGCCAAGTCGAAGATGGCTTATGTGAGGGAGACCTGGCAGGTTGAAAAATAATTTTTTTATGGAATTTCCTTCCCAACAACATCGAAAATTTGACTAAAAAATTAATTGTTATGAAAGTGAAAAGATCGATAAAAGCAAATCTCGAAAACAAAAGAGGTGTATTCTTTCAGATTGGTTTGGTGGTTTCCCTTTCATTGGTCTTGCTGGGTTTTGAATGGACTACCATACAAACAAACAGAATTGAATGGAATAAATTGGGACGAGGAGACATTATTGAAGAAATGGCTGAGGTAACTATCCATAAAAAGAAACTGCCTGAAATGCCCAAACCGAAAATTGTTCATACCATTGAAATTGTCGAGAATGAAACCGAAATTGAAGAAGAAATTAATATTTCCTCGGAGGTGACCAATGAAACCTTTAATGAATTAGAAAAGATTATTGAAGATGAGCCGGATATTGAAATTGAGGAACCAAACATTTTCACTGTTGTTGAAAAGCAACCAGAATTTCCCGGAGGAATTAGTGCTATGAAACATTTTCTTACAGATTATCTGGTATATCCTGCTGACGCCAAACAGATCGGCATTTCAGGAACGGTTTATATCTCCTTTGTTGTCTATGAAGACGGCTCTATCAGAAATATATCTGTGAAACGCGGTATAGGTGGTGGTTGTGATGAAGAGGCTGTCAGAATTGTAAAATTAATGCCGAAATGGAATCCGGGAAAACAAAGGACTAAAGCAGTGCGAGTTCAAATGTTGTTACCTGTATCTTTTAAACTAATCAATTAAATAAGAATATTATGAAATCAATAAAAATGAACAATTTAGGAGTTGTTGTGATACTATTAATAATATTGTCAATGTCATTTGACATACGATCACAGCAGGAAAACAAGGATGACCAAACCCTCTCACCATATTTTTTTGTACAATCTGATGATCCGAAACTTGATCAGCTACCGTTGAAAGCCACTTCGGCAGTTGTTGATATTGCCGGAGTTATTGCGGATGTTAAAGTAAAACAAGTTTATAAAAATGAAGGCTCGAAAACTTTGGAAGCTATTTACATCTTCCCCGGTTCAACACGGGCTGCAGTGTATGGTATGAAAATGACCATCGGTGAACGAACGATTTTAGCCAAGATAGAGGAAAGCGAAAAGGCAAGGCAGGATTATGAGGAAGCCAGACAAAACGGACAAACTGCATCTCTGCTTGAACAACAGCGCCCCAATGTGTTTCAGATGAATGTCGCCAACATTATGCCGGGAGATGAAATTATTGTTGAATTAAGTTATACCGAATTGCTGATCCCGGATGAAGGAGTATACGAGTTTGTATATCCAACAGTTGTCGGTCCACGATATTCAAACACACCTGAAGATTTGGCCAACTCAAATGAAAATTGGATTTCCAATCCTTATACAAAGGAAGGTGAATTGCCCTTGTATTCATTTGATCTGGATGTAAATCTGAATACAGGTTTGCCTGTTCAGGATGTGGTTTGTAATACACATGAAACCGATATTAAGTTTTTAAGTCCTGACAATGCAAAAATCGATTTAAATGATGATGAAAAATTTGGTGGAAACCGTGATTTTATTTTGAAATACAAACTTCAGGGCGAGCAGATCGGATCCGGATTATTATTGTATGAAGGAGAAAAGGAAAACTTTTTCCTGTTGATGGTTCAACCACCTAAGCAAATAAAACCTGAAAACATACCTCCCAGAGAGTATGTCTTTATCGTAGATGTTTCCGGTTCCATGTTTGGCTTTCCGCTGGATGTTTCAAAAACCTTGCTCAAAGACCTTATCGGTAATCTGAGGTCCACCGACAAATTTAATGTTTTACTTTTTGCTGGTGGATCTGAATTGTTTTCAAAAACATCAGTAGAAGCAAACAGTACAAACATCAAACGGGCCATTGATTTTATTGAAAAACAAAATGGAGGAGGAGGTACAGAATTGCTTCCTGCATTGAGGAGAGCATTAAGCCTTGAAGGGACAGAAGAATTTTCCCGGACTTTTATTATTGCTACTGATGGATATGTTTCAGTTGAGAAAGAAGCTTACGATTTGATCAGGAAAAATTTGGGTACAGCAAACTTCTTCACATTTGGTATAGGAACATCTGTAGCGAGGTACATAATTGAAGGTATGGCGCATGTGGGAAAAGGGTTTCCGTTTATTGCTACCAATCAAACCGATGCTTTAAAGATGGCAAAAAAATTCAGGAAATATGTGACCAATCCTGTCCTGACAAATATCAACATTGAGTTCAACGGATTTGATGTATATGATATTGAGCCGTTGGAAGTTCCTGATGTTTTTTCCGAAAGGCCTGTGTTGGTTTATGGCAAATATCACGGCAACGTGATAGGCTCAATTGAGCTTACAGGTAAAACCGGCGATAAAGATTTTAAATGGGGATTGGATATTAAAAAGTATACCCGTGATAAATCTAATGCTGCACTAAAATACCTGTGGGCAAGGGAGCGGATAAGAATCCTTGATGATTATACCAACCTGGCTCAAAATGAAGCCCATGTGGATGAGTTCACAGCACTTGGACTTAAATACAATTTACTGACTGCTTATACATCATTTATTGCTATTGATTCTGAGATAAGGAACCAGGATGGAAATATGACCACCATTAAGCAACCTTTGCCGCTGCCGGAAGGAGTGAGCAATTATGCGATAGGTGCACCCACATCCAGGGGAGGTGTGTTTCGCAAGGGTGGTAATAGTATGAAGCTGGGAAGTGCAAGAACAGAATACATGGCTCTTGAAATTGTTGAATCAGAGATGGATTATGATGAACCGACTTTTGTTACATTAGAAAGTTCACCTGAATTTAAAGGAGGTGAGGATGCCTTGATGAAATTCATTGAGAAACATCTGGTGTATCCGGAGGATGCCAAAGAGAAAGGAATCGAAGGAACTGTTTATGTTGAGTTTATTGTAAATGAAGACGGAACAATAGAAGACATTTTTGTTGTAAGGAGTGTAAATAAATCCTTGGAAGCAGAAGCCATCAGGGTAATTAAACTGACAAGTGAAAAATGGAAATCGGGTGAACAAAATGGTAAAGCTATTAAAGCTTCGATAATCGTTCCTGTGAAGTTTAAGTTGTAATAATAAATTTGAATCATATTTTTCCGACCTGTTAGGTTTTTTTCAACCTAACAGGTCTCTTGCATGACCAGGGAAAAGGAGCGAAGCAATCTAATAGATTTGTTTCGCTCTTTTTTTAATACTATCGTTATTTCTTGAGTCCTTAATAAACATTCTTCTTATTGTGCTATTACACAGAGGTTCACGAAGTAGACACGAAGTTTCACAGAGAAATTTACTCTTGAATATATTTTCTCATCCAAGTAAAAAAACCTTATTATTCATAGGTGTTTATAAAATTCCCCCTTTCTTCGATATCTCTCCAGATAATACGCATCAGACGGTCATCAGAATCAGCATCCACATAAACTCTAATATCAAGTCTTTTTCTGAGCCTGGGATTTACCAGGATTAAAATGCCCTCAACTATGATCACCTTTTTAGGTTCTACAGGTATGGTTTCACTTGCCCTGGTGCAAGTTAAATAGGAGTAAATAGGCATACCTATCGTATTACCCTCTTTTAACTGATCAATGTGATCAACGAGTAAACTGAACTCGATGGAGGATGGGTGGTCGAAATTGATCTTTTTACGATCCTCTACTGATAAATGTTTACTGTCACGGTAATACGCATCCTGCGAAATAACAGCAACCGAGTCTTTTGGTAAGCTTTCAATGATCTTATTTACAACCGTTGTCTTGCCTGATCCTGAACCTCCGGCTATTCCTATTATTAACATATAAAAGAATAAAATTTAGAAGGACGAAAATAATTAAAATATTTTCAAAATAGTACTTGAGTGAGCTAAAGTAGTTAAAGTACTTAAAATTCATAAATTGGTTGTCTATGGTATACATAATAACTTTAGGCACTTTTCTAAAAATTACCTTACATCCATTACAGGCAATGTTCTTCTTGATTTCCACATTCCCCGCGTAAAGTCAGGAAACTGCATGGGCCAGCCACCACTTGCAATAGACTTTTCACTTAATTCAGTAATTGCACTTAAAACAGCAGCATCATATACATCCATATCAGGTTCTAATCCATTTAAAAGTGCATTGATCAAACGATAATCTTCCAGGTAATCCATACCACCATGACCGGCTCCTTCAGCATCAGCTTCAATCTGTTTCCACAGAGTGTGGTAATATTCATCTTTATATACAGATAAATCTTCCCAGCGATGTCCGGGACTTTTACCTTCAATATGGATTTTCGGTGTTGGATATTTTCTCACAATTCCCCTTGTTCCCTGTATCAGTATATCCCGACTGTATGGCCTTGGGTTGCTGGTATCGTGTGTAACTAAAATAGTTTCACCATTTACTGTTTTGATCATCGTGCTGACCACATCTCCTAAAACAAACTTTTCATTTACCTGTGGGCTTTCATGTGGAAAGTTATTGATAGCATATTTGTTTAGACCTCTTGTTTTCGTACTGAAGGACACCAGGTAATCAAAATAATTTCCACGGTTAATATCCATACATTGTGCAACCGGTCCTAAGCCGTGTGTTGGATAAAGGTCACCATTCCGTTTCATGGACCAATCCCTGCGCCAGACACCTTCTCCATTCATGTCATGTTTTACTGCTCTTAAATCGTGTAAATAACCACACCGTGCATGAAGCAATTCACCAAAGAGACCTTTTTTCACCATGTTTAAAATGATCATTTCTTCCCGGTCGTAATTGCAGTTTTCCATCATGATGCAATGTTTGCTGGTATTTTCAGAGATTTCGATCAATTGCCAGCATTCAGATATTGTTAACGCTGCCGGAACTTCTGTTGCAGCATGCTTTCCGGTGTTCATGGCTTCGAGGCAAACAGGAACATGCCATTTCCAGGGAGTTGCTGTAAAGACAAGATCAATATCATCACGTTCACACATTCGTTTAAAATCATACTCCCCTTTTGAATAGCCATCCGGTTTTTTGAATCCGGCATCAACGGCCATTTTCTGTGCTCTTTCCACACGGCTTTCTACAATATCACAAACAGCTACTATTTCACAACCTTCAATCTTTAAGAAATTATGGACGTGAGATGTTCCCATTCCGCCTACTCCCACCATACCGATCCTCACTTTTTCAAGCTTTCCAAGATTGAAAGGATAGGATTCCAATGCAGGTAATAATTGTTCGGCAGAAGAATTTAGGGCAACACCTCCTAAAGCGATTCCAAATCCTGCCTGGGAAGTTTTTTTCAAAAATTTACGTCGATTTAATTGATCACTCATGATTGAAAAGATTGAATTATATTTTTATGCTATGACAAAAATATATAATAATCCAGGAATTAACTGTTAACCTTTTACGTTTTCCCACAGAACTCCATCAATACACCAAAAGTAGATTTGGGATGAAGAAATCCGATGTTCAATCCTTCTGCCCCTTTTCGGGGCTTTTGGTCGATCAGGCGCACACCATTTTTCTCGGCTTCAGTCAATGCTTTGGAAACTTCAGGTTGTGCAAAAGCAATGTGATGAATGCCCTCTCCCCTCTTTTCGATGTATTTACCAACCGGCCCGTTTGGGTCAGTTGATTCGAGTAACTCAATTTTTGTTTGT
>Ga0255366_10121_pt1 | contig 10023 bp, 9 predicted proteins | sample ANMaggSeSYBR01C4_FD_182086 | JGI IMG/M metagenome (GOLD analysis project Ga0255366, IMG submission 182086) | Sediment cell enrichment communities from methane seep in Santa Monica Basin, California, United Staets - ANME aggregate JGI... | ecosystem: Environmental > Aquatic > Marine > Cold seeps >... | reverse complement strand
AATATGATAAAGTGCCTCGAACAGTCAGTCAGTCATTTCTATTGTTATAGCTTTGTAGGGTTGCTAGTATAGGATTATATCCATTACTGCCCCTTTAGTCAGCATATTTAAGCATACAGATAGATTGAGCAAATCAATTTTTGAAAATCATTTTAGAATTACAGAACACTCCTACGTAAATAGTTCTCATTATTATATAGAGAGGTTGTAAGTGTGATAGTATGGATAATTTCAGGTATTATGTAAGAGATGACACTCCGGTGGAAGTAGCAGAATCGGTATTAAGGACACTTCAGGCTGTCAAGGAAGAACACGATTGTGATTATAGAATCATTAAGATAGAGGAACTTTCAGAGGATGAGCAGGAGGATGTTCTGGAGAACATCAGAATATTGAGCCGGAGGAATACGGTAGGTGTTGTTAGCAAAGGCAAGGGTTCCCTTCCGATCTCACGCAAAAAGAATCTCAGCAATGTTGGAATACTCGCTCATTCCAGAGATGGAAAGGACATTGCAGTCTATCCGAATGTGAAGAACAACAAGATGACGACTGCTATTCAATACCTGAACCTGATAATGAGATCACCAAATGTAGAGGATGCCCTTGAGTCCAAACATATTTCCGAAGACGACATTTCAAGGATGATATCCAGCCTCCCCGAGCTTATCGAACCCGGGCTGACATTCCACGAAGTGGAAGTAGAGGTCGAAGGTGGTAGGATAGATGCTGTTTTTACAGATTCACAGGACAAACATTTCCTGATAGAGATAGAGATAAACGCAAGGGATAATGCCATCGGACAGGTCCAGAGGTTCAAGCTGCCTTATGCTGAAAAGTACGGAGTGGATGTCGATGACATACGCTTGGGCATCGTATGTGCAGATATTGATAGTAGCAGAATGACGGCATGTCGTGGTTCAGGCATTGAGGTTTACAGGCTGAGTCTGGAAAAGCTTGACTAATGGTCTTGTAGAGATCATTGACCTAACTAAAGTATATTTAAATAGCACTCAATGTTGCATACCATTACTATAAAGTTCATTTTTCATTATCAATATATCGATAAAAAAAAGGGGCACTATGGCCCCACTTCACTTATTTACCCTTCCTATGCAGCAATCCTGCTGCCCCCAACACTGCTAAACCAATTCCAATTATAAAACCTGGTAGATCGGTATGTATCTCAGTTGGTATTTCTGTGGTCCCTTCATCTTTGGCAGATTCGGAAGCATCTTTTACCACTGGTTCTTCTGCAAGTTCATCCCCTGTAACCTGAAAGATGGAGAATCCAGGTGTTCTGGCAACTAAATAAATGAACTCATCGTCCCCCCCAATCTTGTTAGTTGGTAGCTCGTTCCATTCATCATCGTGATACCTTGACAAATGAATGGTAGAAATATCGATATTGTTCATTTTGATCCACTCCCTGTTGACCTTGAACTTGATCAGGATGTTGTCAGCATTGTCCTTAGAAACAGTTCCTTCTTTTCCAACAGTAATACTCATTTCCTGATATGAATGAATAGAGGAACTGCTCTCAATACCTTCGGGTAACTCTTTGAGTACCTGTACCTTGGCAACAACATTGCCTTTGTTATCTTTTGCATCAAAGCTGATCCCAAGTACAGACCCTTTTCCATCAGAAAAAGCATATTCCACATTTGTGCCTGCAAGGACTTTTTTTATTGCAGAATCTGTATAGATAACATTCTGTGGTGGCATGCTCTGACCAATGGATATATGACTTCCAGAAATATCACTGGAAGGAGTAAGTTCTGTCATAGCTGTGCAATTTGACCACGTTGAATTTACATTACCAAAAATATCAACGGTCCTTGTACTGATGGTATAGCTGGTAGATTCTGAAAGATTCGTTGCCATGTATGATGTATCGGTGATATTGCTCTTGAACACACCATCCATGTAGACCATGGTATGCTTGAAGTCGCTATCTAATGGATTGGTCCACAGCCAGCCGACCCATGTGGACCCTACATCAGATTCAGCAAGACCGGTAACAATGGCAGGTGCAATTGTATCGATGCTGAAATTGACCATTGAAGAACCATTGTTCCCTGCTATGTCCTGTGCGATCACAGTTATGTCATGGATCCCATCAGGCAATGTTAGTGACTGGTTTCCACTAAACGTGATATCAACAATATTGTTGATATTGTACCACCAGTTTGCAATATTCTCGTTAGCGGTAGTATTAAGCCAGATCGTACTGGAAGTATAATTATGGTTCTCTTCCGGTACATCAATAGTGACAATTGGTGCAGTGGTATCCGGTGTCAAAGAAAGATAATCGAAGTTTCCTGAACCGATATCATAGACTGAGTCGCATATTCCATCACTGTTATCATCGGTGTTATTGATCTGGCTGAATCCAGTACCATCCGGTTTGAGCCAGTAGTTGCCAGCAAGATAAGAACCATTTATGATGTTGGAACCTTCGGTCTTTGTAGTATTCCAAATATTACCATTATTGGTTCCGGTAAAGTAAGTATTGGCAGTGTTGTTGAAATAGTTGTTATAGATGAGATTGTTGCTGGAAGAGGTAAGCGAGATGCCGTAGTTGTTGTTGTTTCACACATTGTTACTGTTCAGGTCGTTGCCGCTGGAGGAATCCATATAGATGCCACAGTCAGAGTTGCTTGATGCTGTGTTGCTTATGACCTTGTTGTTATTGCTGGGAGTGCCAATGAAGATTCCGTGCTGGATATTACCTGATGCCGTGTTGTTGATCAATGTGTTATTATTGCTGGAAGAATAACAGCACAATTCTGTGATTTCTATTCCCTGAGGCCAGGTTGCTGGTAACTGTGTTATAATTGCAGGTTTTATACAGAAATATCCCGTGACCGTTATTAGATGATGCTGTATTATCGTTTAGCGTGTTGTAGTTACAGGAAGATTCCAGGCGGATTCCACAGTTGTTGTCCAGTGCTGTATTGCCAGTTAATGTGTTGTTTTATTGGAAATACGCAGAAAAATCCCGAAGTTGTTGTCCGAAACCATGTTGTTGACAAGGCTGTTGTTGTTGCAGGTAGATTGCAGACAGATGCCGTATTGGGTGTTGCTTGATGCTATGTTGCTGCTTACCGTGTTATTGTTACTGGAAGAGGAAAGGACTATTCCCCAGGTATTGTCTGATGCTGTGTTGTCGGTAAGTGTGTTGTAGTTGGAATGAACCGCATCGATGCCTTGGTAGGTATTGTTCGACGCATGGTTATTGTTCAGCGTGGCGTTGCTGGATCCATCCAGATAGATGCCATACAGGTTGTTCGACACATGGTTATTGTTCAGCGTGTTGTCGTTGCTGAGATAATCCAGATGGATGCCGAACTGGTTGTTCCACACATGGTTATTGTTCAGCGTGTTGTCGCTGCTGTGATACTCCAGATGGATTCCTGCTTTCCTATCAGTAGCACCGCTCACATTGAATCCACTGATGGTAACATTGTCAGCAGTAACAGAGAAGGTATGATCATTGGGTGATACAGCCACGACATTAGTAGCATCAGAACCACCTATTGAAGTGATGTTCAGTTCTTTGTTCACGTCTACATTCTCAATATAGGTACCCGGATACACCAAAATTGTATCACCTGCATTGGAAGCATTAACTGCTGCCTGGATGGTGGAGTGATCATTGTTCCCACCACCGACATCCAGAGTTGCTGCTGTCACTGGATGGGCTGAAATTAGGATCAGTGCCAAAATGATGAACAATAACAAGAAATCTCTTAACTTAAGTGCGAATCTATTTTTCATATTATTAGTATAAGGGAATAATATATAATCATTATTATGAGGTATTCTCTAATTTATAAAAAAATTATCAACGTGATGAAGATAGAATATTATTGATTTTTTTCAAAGAAATATTTAAATTTACAAAAAGATATTCCTATGGAGCCAACGATTAGACCCAGCAGTGACCAATAATACCAAAAACGCTCTTAAATAATTCTCTCAATACCGTTATAGACATACATATGAGGCGGGCGAACAAAACCTACCAGTGTCAGACCTACCGCCCTTGCAAGGTCAATACCTTCATTTATGGGACCTGCTTTGCTGGCGAGTACGGAAACTCCTGCATTGACGGCCTTTGAGACCATTGTGACTGAAAGCCTGCCGGTAGCGACAATTGCGCATTTTGACATATCCACACCTTCAAGGGCTGCTTTGCCAACTGCTTTATCAACAGCGGAAGCCCTGCTCACATCTTCACAGAATGCCAGGATATTGCTGTCGTTATCAGTGATAATGACCGAATGAGTACCGCCGGTGCGTCTCCATGTCTTTGCATCGGTCTTGAGGTGTTCCACGGCATTGAAGAAGACCTTGCGGTCAAATCTTATGTCAGAAATATTACCGACCTTTTTTTTGCAGGGTCTTGATCCAATGGCACAACTGCAAAAATCGAATCTTGAATCAGGATCTATGTTACGTTTGGTCTTTCCGATACGGTCCGGACAGATGTCCGCTTCGCATATCAGACGGTCATCTTTGACCGAAACCGATATGATGTCAATGGCGTGATCGATAAAACCTTCACATATCAAAAAACCCACTGCGAGTTCCTCGAACTCTTGAGGGGTAGCAAAAAAAGAAGCAAGTGGGACACTATTGAGAGAAAGATGGAATTCTTTCTCAACAATGACATCCACATTTATTTCGTTACTGCTGTCTTCCGTAAGCTCGACACCCTTATAAGAAAGATAAGGGGCGGAAGAATCCCGCTCCTCATCACGCCAGAAGTTATTCTGAACGTTCTTTCTTTCAACGTGCCAATCCAACGGCATGATCAAGCAATTTCCTTTATCTTTGCGAACAACTGCTTGAGTGTGTCTTCATTGCTCTGTGTGAACTCGAATGGAGACGTTGTGAACGGCTTGAAGTACATTGGCACGTTGTCGAGCCTGTAGAATGTACCGTCATTCTCCATTGCATCGATGACACCAGGAAGAACAACATCTGAAGCTGTTGTTGTTGGGCATGGAGCAATATCCAGGCAGGTCATTGGGATCTCTGCAAGATAGGATGCAGCATCTGCAGGAATGTGGTTGACAAGATCAGCACACATAACGAATGCAGCGTCTACATCCTTATCCCTCAGCAGATCGACAGTAGTGGTCTCTCCTGGGTTGTACCTTGGATAGCCTCTTGAGAAGTCGATACCGAATGGATATCCATACAGATATGATGCGATCTGGTTGAAACCTGCCACATTACAGTGACCTCTGAGTGCACCGAGTACGAACTTTGTACCGTGGTTGTTGTTGAGCTCTTTCACAAGGTTGAGACCAAGCTCAACGTTCCTGTGCTTACCCATTGAAGAACCAAGACCAAGACCGACTGAGATGCTACCGAAGTTTGCATTCACCATTACATCGATCATCTCATCCATTGCAGAGATAGGTACACCTGTGATCTCCTCTACGGATGGATGTGGACGCTTTCCATTAAGGATGGTCAACAGTGCGCTCAAAAGCTCATAGTCAGAGTTTGGTTTGAGCTGTATGTGAAGATCTGATGCTGCTGCTGTATCGGTCTTTCTTGGATCAACAGTGATGACCTTGCGGTCGAACCTTCCTCTCTTGGACCAGTATCCTCTTGGGAAGACAGCATACTTAGACATGTGTCTTGGCATAGATGCCAGAGGGTTGGTTCCCCAGTAGATGTTCACATCTGCTCTGTTCTTGGTCTGACCTGCTGTTGCACCCGGACATCCGCTTTCCTGGATACCCATTACAGTAGGACCATGGCAGATAGTTGCGTTGGAATCTGCTATACCACCAAGATACTCAGCGATATGAAGACCGACTTCCTGTGCTTCGCATGAGGTCTCACTTCCGAGGAAGAAAAGAGGTCTCTTTGCGTTCACAAGCATCTCTGCAGCCTTTGTAAGTGCTTCGTCCCATGCAGCTTTCTCAAGCTTTCCGCCCTTTTTGACAAGTGGGTCCTTAAGACGGTGTGAGCTTACGACTTCCTGGAACTTTGCATTACCCATCTTACATGCGTTCTTGACAGTGATCTCGTTATCTCCAAGCTCTACCTGGATATCGTCACATGAAGCTCCGCATACAGGACACATAATGTTCTTAAAAACCATATCATTTACCTCCCATATAGAGATTAAGGACAACATCCTCTGTGCTCAATACCTCACCTTCTGCTGCTTCGACAGTTACGGGACTGCCTTTGTAGAGAGGGGAACCTGTTGAGAATGTATATGGGTCAATGATCACGTTGGACCAAATAGCCCTTGGCATGAATACATCGCCATCCATCATAGCATCTGTACATTTTGTGTATACTATGATGGAATGTTTTTCGTCCTTACTTGTTACTTTTACTTTTTCCGGGCATCCAAGGGATTCAAAATTAGAGGGGGAGAACCAGCATACTGCACACTCCTTTACGTAAGCCTCTGAATATTTGTTACCACCCTTAGCAAGTCTACCCTCATCAATGGTACTTCCTGTGTTAAGTAATACTTTCATTATCACACCTCACAGATTCATGTTTGCGTCCTGATTGACATAGAGCGTGCCCTTTGGCCTCTTTGTGATCGCATTGTCACCGAGGAACTTCATGAACTCGCCAGGACATTCTATATCATCGAACTTAAGGTCGCTTTCGTTTGTCACATATTCAAATCCAGGAGAGAATCTCTCGATGGTTCCGTTAACAACCATTGTACCGGCTGTCATTTCAGCAGCAACTGCACGAATAGCGTTTCCTTTTACAGCGATAAGACCACCATTCTGGCGAATGCCAGTGTAGTGACCGACATTTCCACCAACGATGATCTCCCCACCGCTGATACCGCCACCAAGGTTATTGTTAGCATTACCATCGATAACGATGCGTCCGCCGGACATTCCTATCCACTTACCACGGTATGCACAACCAACGTGGTCATTTGCATTACCTTCGATGTGGAGGAGTCCGCCTACCATTTCCATTCCTGCCCATGAATCAGCATCGCCTTTTACAAGGATCTCGCCGCCGATCATCTGGGAACCTACATGCATGCTGACAGATCCTTCAACAGTGATCTTTCCAGCTGTCATCTTTTCACTGATGCGCTTTACTCTCGCAGAATCGCCTTTGATGACAATAGATGTATCTTCTGCGGAAGCACCAGCATCGCCTTCCACATCAAAGAATGCGGAGATGGGGAACTGTTTTGGACCCTGCCAAACCAGCAGAGCCTCGATCTCGCTCTTGTTCTTGCCAGCAAATGTATCAGGAGTGATAACATCTGCCTCTACTTTTAATCCAATTTCAGTATTAACTGTAAGAATGACTTCTGCCATGATCTCACTGCTCCATGTTTGCCTTGATCGCTGTTGGGTTTACAAGGTATTTCTCAGGTGTTGGATAGTGGTTGAAACCGTGTGAATAGTATCTGAACCATTCCTGAACATCCTTAAGCATTTCTTTCTCGTTAGCATCAGGGACGCTTACGTCGGTGTAATAGGTCCTCTTATCAGGGATCATAGTGATCTCACCATCGTGGCAGACAACCTCTCCGCCCTTGATAGTGTATTCAGCAGTGCTGAACTTGTTGATCAGGTCAGAATATTCCCTGGTATCGATCTTTGTTGGATCGATGTCGTAAACAGTAACATCACCATCTGCACCGATACCGAAGCTACCCTTCCTGTGTGCCATACCAATGGTCTTTGCCGTGTTAGCACGGGTAAGGATCGCAAGGTCGTAAAGGGACATTTCCCTGTCAACGCCACCGAGTGTGCTTCTGTCGTTAGCCCATTTGTGACATTCACTGAATGTCTGGTCCCTGAATTTCTCGGACATAAGCCAGGTCATGACAAGCGGATACTTTGTGAACGGTCCACCATTTGGACTGTCCGTTGTCATGATGGTCTTCCATGGATCGTCGATAAGGAGCAGGCACTCAAGACCCATTGCCCACTGAGTACTGTGAACAGGGTTGCTCTTAAGATATGTGAATGGACAGACACCTGAACCACATTCAAGCTCAACATCGGTGTTGGACCATTTGCCGCCGGTAAGTACTGCGACATCGTGAATGGAAGGACCATCACCAGTCATACATGTTGCTTCACCGAAAGGTACACAACCACTGTCAATGACGACATGGTCAGCGTTGTTGATGTAATCTGCGAGCGGCTTGACACCAGACTCGAAATCACGCCAGGATGTACCGGCAAATGCATTGAACTGCATGTGTGTAAGGTAGACGGATTGATCTCTGCTTGCATCGATCTTTGTCTCAGCCCAATCAACTGCCATGTTCTGCTTTGCCTTTGTCTTGCTGGAGATCCCAAGGGATTCCTTTGTGGTCTCGTAACATCCAGGATGACCAAGGTTGTTTGCGTGAAGGTGCAATGACATTGGCATACCGAGCATTTCATTTACTTCGGTCAGCCCATCGATGATCTCCCTAGGGGATATCTCGAAGTGCATATTTGCCTCATCAAGGGAAGAAACGTTCTTACCCCAGCCCCAGTTCTCGACTCCACCAGGATTGACACATTTGATACCGTATGTCTTGTGGGTCCTCATCATCCATGCAACATATGCTGCTGCCCTGTCGACGTCGCCTTCCTTCAGGTAGCGCATCATGAACCAGTTGTTACCGAGAACAAGGTAGCCACCCATATCGAGCATTGGAATGGAACGCATCTCTTCGTGTGTGTGACGTGCTTCCATTGGAGGAACAGCTGCTTCAAAAGCAGTGGTGTATCCCATCTTGGAGTATTCGTAACCTTCCATGTAGACGGATGGTACAGTCTCTCCTGAACCTGAGTGGGTAATATCGGTCTTTGCCAATGTTGCCTTGTAACCATCCTCAGGACGCATCATCCTACCGACATTTACCTTAGCACCAGCAATGTGAGTGTGAGAATCGACACCACCAGGCATTACAGTCTTGCCTGTTGCATCAATTATCTTAGCATCCTTCATGTCAGCTGCAGAAAGTTCGGAAACTACCACGCCGTCTTTGATGAAGATGTCCTGCTGTTCACCGTTCACTTCATTGAGCGGATCATAAACATATCCGTTCTTAATTACAATAGTTCCAGCCATTATTCAACCTCCCTCTTCTCAAGCCAGATCGCAGAGACAGGGCAGATAAGAGCACATGCACCACATGAGCCACATACTTCCTGATCGATCACCTTGACAGTACCGTTCCTTACCTCAAGAAGTGCTTTCTCATCAAGCTCATTTAGTGCACCTGCTGCAAGATCCTTTGAGGAGTTTGCATTGACAGGACACATGATAACACAGTTACCACAGCCAAGACATGCTTCTTCATCTGTCACCAGGACAGAGGTCAATACAGGAGTTGCTGATGGCTTGTTGAGAAGTTTCTTCTCAAATAGAGCTTTCTTGTTCATGTCAGGAACGATCGCTGTCTTCTGGACATCGATAGCATTGACAGGACAGGAAACAGCACATGCACCACAGTAGATACATGCATCAGGACGCTGAGCGACCTTGTCAACTCTTTCTCCTGGAGCCCATTCCGGATTGAACAGTGCATTGCATGGACATACATCCACACAGGTGCGGCATGCCTGACAGACATCCTCTGCTCGTTCCCATGTACCCTCGAAAGGTTTCTGCACAGTGATAGCATTAGTTGGACATACCTCGCTACACCATCCACAGTGTACGCAGGTTTCCTGATCGATGATGGTCTCACCATCTATGCGTGCACTGCCATCGTTTGCGAGCCACTGCTTGGTCTCGATAGCACCCTGCGGACAGATCTGCTCACATACACCACAGTGTACACAATTATCGTTCACCGTTGTTGGTGCGAGCGAGCTGCACAGGAAGTTCTCATCGCATACAGGCTTTCCATCTACTCTCATCTCAAGGGCACCTGTTGGACAGATCTTAGTACACATTCCACATGTGATACATGTATCTCTAATATCCAGGTACTCCTTATTTATGAGTCCCCTGGCAACAGGTCCTACTGAACCTATGATCAATGTGTCCTTTGGA
>Ga0255366_10318_pt1 | contig 10028 bp, 6 predicted proteins | sample ANMaggSeSYBR01C4_FD_182086 | JGI IMG/M metagenome (GOLD analysis project Ga0255366, IMG submission 182086) | Sediment cell enrichment communities from methane seep in Santa Monica Basin, California, United Staets - ANME aggregate JGI... | ecosystem: Environmental > Aquatic > Marine > Cold seeps >... | reverse complement strand
AAATTGAAAGGTCTTCATCGTTCCACATATCTCCGCGGTCATTGGTGTTGTCTGCAGTATAGTTCCAAAGTGTAAAATGATGTAGATTTTCCTCCAGTGCCCGGAGGGTGCGGTCAAAAGCATTTATCTGGGCGCTGAAATCACCGCTTTGGTAAGCCTTTTTATTATCCAGGTCGTATGCAATCCCAATTTCACCAATCAAAGTAGGCACATCTCCCATCTGGGTCAGAGCATGTTCTTTTGGCCTTGCCAGCTGCCTTGCGAAGGATTTGTCAATCCGCCGCGAACCAAACAACAGTGAGTTCTTTCCCCTGTCGAAATTTATCCATCTATTAAATGATTTCATAACCAGTACCACCGGGTCATACCAATGCGGCGAGTATACGATATTATTTGCATCATCTGGATCCCAAACCGGACCACCAGAACGAAATCCTTTCTCAACAAAAATCATATAGGATGGCTGGACTTTACGGACTGCTTTCGCAAACCGATTATTAAAGGGAATGTAATAATCCCTGTTAAAATTCACCTGGCGTCCATTCAATTTGATAAAATAATCTGGACTTAATAAATTTGGCTTTCCTGATGTAGTAATTTCCCAAACCCCGTTTGCCTGCCAGATGGGATCAAATCCTTCCAACCAGACGCTCTTGCCGTCAGGGTTAAGGACTTGCTTTCCAACGACTCTCGGACCCCAAATTCCTCTCTCCCAGATTTCCAATTCAAGAGGAATTCCGGAACCTAACTGCATAGACTGAAAAGGTGTCGGAATAAACCCTTTTTCAACGGTGGTATAACGGTGATTGAGATCCTCAATCCCGATATATCCTTCAACAGGTTCGTTCATGGTGTCGAACCCGACCACATTTGGCAGATTTTTAAGATAGGAAGCAAGTTCTTTTAGCGCGTTAATATAGTGCTGTTGCAAGAATTCTTGGACAGAATCCCCATCAATAATTGTCTGCGACGCAAAATCCCGGCCTCCAAAAAAGAGGGTAAACATAGTTGCCGCGGCCAACTTGGTAGCATTAGTAGACCAGATCATTTGCGGCAGCGGATCTCCATGCATCTGGTGAGTAAAAGCGGCTCCAGTATCCTGAAAATTCTTTATGTCCATCCCAACAAGTGAAAATGTCCATCCCGGGGCTCCGTCTCCACCAGAAAAACGGCTCCATACATCCTGATGAGGATCAATAAACATCTGAATTCCATATTCAGTCGCTTTTTCAACAACGGCCTGGACATACTCCAGGTAACCAATGTCGTACAGTCCCGGACCAGCATGCTCAATCGCTTCCCAGGTAACCAAAAACCGGATAAAGGTTAATCCCCAGGCTTTCAGCCGGGAAAAATGCTCATCCGCTTCCTGGATGGGAAATGGGCGGCCTACAAAAGATACATTTCGGTGATCAAAATATCCTTCCTTGATGTAAGTTGCCCCGCTTGGAACAAAAGGAACTTTCGTGCTTCCTCCCAGGTTTACGCCGCGCAGAGATAAAGTACGACCGTATTTATCTTTAAACCATTTTCCTTCAATGTTCATAATTAGGATCCTCGCCTATTTCTATCAGGGATTGATATTAAATCCAGCCTGGCTACTCTTCCCCATTTATCTGCTTTATGATTGCTTCTGCCGCTTTAATGCCATCCATGGCCGATGATAAAATTCCTCCGGCATATCCAGAGCCTTCTCCGGCAGGATATAAACCCTGGAAAGAAATGCTTTGGTAATCTTTTCCCCTCACTATACGTACAGGTGAAGATGTCCGGGTTTCAATACCAGTTAACACTGCATCCGACTGTGTAAAACCCCTGATTCTTTTTTCAAATTGCGGAAGAGCTTCCTGTATTGCAGAAATCACAAATTCCGGCAGGGATTCACGTAAATCTGCCATCTTTATCCCTGGAAGGTAAGATGGCTGCACAGAGCCCAACGCTGATGATCGTTTGCCGTTTAGAAAATCTCCTACCAACTGACAGGGAGCATTAAAATTTTTCCCTCCAAGAATGAAAGCTTTTTCCTCCCAGTACCTCTGAAATTCAATTCCACCTAAAGGATTATCCTTAAAATCGGCAGGGGTTACTTCAGCGACTATTGCGCTGTTCGCGTTCCTTTCATTCCTGGCATATTGACTCATGCCGTTAGTTACTACAGTTCCCGGCTCAGATGCTGCCCCTATCACAAACCCGCCTGGACACATACAAAAGCTGTATACAGTTCTGCCTAAAGAGCTGTGATGCGCCAGCTGATAGTCAGCCGCGCCCAGCAGTGGATGTCCTGCATGTTTCCCGTATTGATTTCGATCTATTACTATCTGAGGATGTTCAATCCGAAAACCAACAGAAAAAGGTTTGGCAGCTAGCTGCACTCCGCGACGGGAAAGCATTTCAAATGTGTCTCGAGCGCTGTGCCCAATTGCCATAATAACCTGATCACTGCGGATTTCCTCGCCGCTTTGCAGCATGATGCCTCTAATTTGATTTCCCTCAAGGATCAAATCATCCATCCGGCTTTGAAATTGATATTCGCCTCCCAGCTCAACAATTTTGTTGCGTAGATTTTCTACTACCCTGGTCAATTTAGCCGTTCCCAGGTGAGGCTTATTTTTATAAAGTATCTCTTCTGGCGCGCCTGCCAGCACAAATTCCTGGAGAACTTTTTTATCCCTATTTAACTTATCCTTTACCCGGGTCTGCAGCTTGCCGTCTGAGAATGTACCAGCTCCTCCCTCTCCGAACTGGACGTTTGATTCGCTGTTTAAATCGCGATTTTTCCAAAATTTATTTGCATCCCGGGTTCTTTCTCCAACCTGTTTTCCCCTATCGATTAAAAGGGGAGAGTAACCCGCTTCTGCCAGGACCAACCCGGCAAATAACCCGGCTGGTCCAGTTCCAACTATCAGCGGCCGATGCTGTTTAATTTTTCTAATCAGGATTGGGCTATTGTATTTTGTTTCTGGCGCTAGAGAAATCTTTTGGTTTTTTTCCTGCTTCGCCAATATTTGCTTTTCATCAGCTACTTTTATATGAAGTGTATAGACTCTACGGATAGCAAGTTTTTTCCTGGCATCCAGGCTGCTTCTACCTATTTCAATAGATTTCAATTGACCCGCTTCTATGTCCAGCGCTTTAAGCACTGCCAGCCGAAGATCATTTTCATCATGATCAAATTGAAGGATCAAATCAGTAATTCTTATCATAGAGTCTTATTACACGCGCTTAAGTTCTAGCATTCCATATCAATTCAATATCTTATTGTACCTAAATTAACTACGTCGTCATTCAGAATTTTACCCTTTTAACGCTCCCTTGAAGACTGCTTGATCAATTTATTCGTCTTTAATTATTCCCAGCTGAAAGTTTATTGTAAAGTTTATAATTGCAGTTATTCCTATATAATAGATATATTATTGCTGGTTTGAAACGGTAATTAATATTTTTGCTACTATTTGGACGCCATACGTAATAAATCGGCGCCCTCTGGCGGTGCATTTATGAATCGGTCAGTTTTGATCATTCAACCTGATAAGCATGCATTAATTGAATTATCCCGCATTTTTAAGCAGCGGGGAGATAATATTCACACGGCTCCCTCGCTAAAAGACGCCAGCACCCAATTGAAAGTATCCCTCCCTGACCTGATCCTTATTGACATCACTTTGCTCGGCTCAAAATGGCCAAAATCTATCCCTGTTTTATTGAATAGATTCCAGAAAACAGAACTGCTTTTTACCTATTCATCGAACGAGGGTCTGCCAAAGTCATATTATTCAGAACTTGTTAAATGGAAGGTGCTCACCAACCCACTCACTCCTGATAGGGTTTCTCTGGCCGTGGATGGAAATCTAACTGACATTGATATCCTCGAACCTTTACAAAAGAAAAGCCGGCTGACTTATCCAATCCGGTTCCAAATCAGCTTGCCCTATCTTATTCTCTCCTTGTTTTTCACTCTTTCAGTAACTTTCATCACAACCAGGGTTGTCTTTGATTCTGCAGAAGAACGTTTTGCTAATCAGCTTATAGAATCCGGAAAATTATCATCTGAATGGATAGTCCTGGAGGAAGACCAACTCCTGGAATCACTGCGCCTTGTGGTCAATACTACAGGTCTGCCAGAGGCAGTTTCCAGCGAGGAAATCGACACTATACACCGACTTATTTATCCTTTAGCCGTCAATTCCCAGGTTGAAGACATTGAAATCATTAACTCTAACGGATCCACTATCTATTCTTTGCGCCATAGAACAGGGGGATCTATCCAAGATTATCAAAATTCCACCGGCGGTGAAGATTTTTCTAATGCTGAATTCATTCGGACAATCCTCGAAGGGCATCTAGATAGTTTTGGCGATAAATATGCTGCAGTCGAAAATCCTCCCTGGGGACATGTATTTTATGTTGCCGGACCAATTATTAGTCAGGACAAAGTTGTAGGCGCGGCCTTGATAGGCACATCGCTGCCCACTCTTGTGAGCGAAATACGAGAGACAACTTTGGCCCAAACCACGTTATATGATTTCGAGGGACGGGTATTGGCTACTACTTTTATAGAAAGACAAGAACTTGATCCAAACCTGGTCGCCCAAATCATACCAGGACAGGATGATTTTAGCCTGCTCAACAATAAGGTAGTCGCGGACATAAATTACACTGAATTACTTGGTCCCTGGGAAGTTAGAAATGACCTGGATATTGGTATTCTTGGCGCTGCTTTGCCCCAGAATTATCTTGTCCACACCAGCTGGGTCACTCGCACTCAAATCTTTATCGCCCTTGGTGCATTTATTTCCTTGATTCTAACAATCGGATTCCGTTTGGCAAACGGAATCTCAAAACCCCTCGAAAGCCTGGCCAAAGCTTCAGAAGAGGTAGCTGCTGGTAATTACATGGTTGGCCTTGAATCGCCGGGAAGCAGTGAAGTCGCCGTGTTAACCACTTCATTCAACCATATGTTAAAAAGCCTGAGGGTATCACAGGCTGAGCTTATGGAAGCGTACGATAACAGCCTGGAAGGTTGGTCTCGCGCTTTGTCTCTCCGCGACCATGATACAGATGCTCACAGCAGACGCGTAGTTGATTTGACCCTTAAGTTAGCAAAACTATTTAACCTGAACGAAACAGATCTGGAATCAATCCGCAGAGGCGCATTGCTTCATGACATTGGCAAAGTTGGCATTCCTGATGAAATCCTCCAGAAAACTGGCCCCCTGTCCGATGAAGAATGGATAATTATGAAGAAGCACCCTCTCTATGCAGCTGAAATGCTTCAACCCATCAATTTCATGCAGGAATCTCTCGAAATACCTCTCTACCACCATGAAAAATGGGATGGAACAGGGTACCCCCACGGCCTTAAAAGAGATGCCATTCCATTATCTGCCAGGATTTTTGCAGTCGCAGATGTCTATGACGCCCTGCTTTCAAAACGTCCTTATCGCGATGCCTGGACCAAAGAAGAAGCGCTTCATTATCTTTCGGAAAATAGCGGATTACATTTTGATCCGCAGGTAATTGATTTGTTCTTTAAACACATTATTGATTAGGAATATTATTTATATCTACACTTATGTATTTCTTGACGATTGATGTTATAGAAATCCACAAACTTACCAAACTATGCTCAAGAAAGTTTCTCTTTTCCTTAAAATAAATTCGGCTTTCAGGAGAGTTGTTATTGCTGTCAGCCTTTGTCTGATAGCTCTTGTATTTGCAGGCGCAATCTATGGAAACTTTGGTACTCTGCTGGCAAAAACCACGCCACTGCCCATCAATCTGCATTCTGCCAAGCAGGCGAATTACTCCCAGGATCCCGCATATATGCAAATACCTCCCATGCAACTTCAGCTAATTATTGATGCAATTTGGGATCAAAACCCTGATACACAAAATTTATCACTTCGATTAACGCAAGCGGAACAAATTTATTTCGCAGATGTACCCTCAATTACTCCTCAGCCGCCAACCAATATTCCTCCTCCAATCACTGGTACACCACTGCCTGAACATACAACCACGCCATCTCTTGAGGTTTCTCCTTCACCGACTAACCCAGGGCCAACAGACACCATCATCCCTGGCGGCCCAACTGCTACCAATTCATTCATTCCCGACACTGCCACACTACCTCCATCAACTCATACTGCCACACTACCTCCGTCAACTCATACTGCCACACTACCTCCGCCAACTCATACTGCTACTCAACAACAGCCTACAAACACTATTGTTTCCCCTTGTGCCTCAATCTCGGTCAGTAATTTTTCAACTAATTTGAAAAGAGCAACCTGGAATATAATTAATAACTCCCCATCCTCAATAACCATCTCGCAGATTGACCTGAGCTGGCCCTCAGGAAATGACTCCCTGGATAAGATCTTTTTAGGAACAGGAAAAATATGGGATCAAACAGCACCCCCATCATCAGTGGTCATTTCCTCTGGCTGGACTGGCAGCTCAAGGGATATTGGAGGAAGCTCAACCAAACTTCTAAAATTCACCTTCTTGTCTACAGCCCTAAATTCAGGCTACAACCTCTCGATTAGATTTACCAATGGTTGTTTTGTGAGTAGCCCAGATTAGCATCTTGAGAAATTTTCACCTCAAACATATAAATACCCGGTTAAATATCACTCATATCAAATCAATGCTTGGCTTTTCTCGTTTCTAAATCGTGATATTATTCAATAGTTCTGGACAACTATCTTGTTTAACCAACATGCAGGATTTACATCCTTCTTATTTAAATGGCAAACACAACTGATCAACGGCTTCAATCTGCTATCAAGGCGCTCAAGGCTGGAAAACATTCCCGGGCCCGTAGATTAATCCTGGCTGAAGTTAAGGAGAATCCTTCCAATTTAACAGCCTGGACATGGGCCCTTGAAGTAGCTGCCAATGAAAAAGAAAAACGCACAATTATTAAGAGTATTTTATCCCTTGATCCAAATCATAAGGGAGCGTTAATCTATCTCAGAAAACTGGATCAGATCCAGATACCTACAGAAGGAACATCCTCCAAGTCCCCTATTGATGAAGCAGTCCCTGCCAAAAAACCTTCCCGTCTTGGCTCTTTGCTGCTCCTCCCCTTCCGGTTGTTAACTTCGCTTCCCCTATCCTGCGGATTGATATTCTTAATCGCGTCCCTGGCTGCGGGAGGATATTTCTATTTCCAGGTAAATTCCAGTTTCTTTGGATTAGTTGGTGCGGATTTTGACAATATAATAGTCAGTAATTCATACGAATTAATTGAATCCGATGATTTGTATTGGGAAATCCAATTCGAAGGCCAGGGTAAGTCCAAATATATCGGAACAGTGCGTCACGTCTCGCCCATACGTATCAAAGAATTTAAAATTTTATCTCATGACATCCTGGTCACCACTGCGGACTACTCCAATCCGGATATTGTTGAAACCAGCGTTATCAACCATAAATTCGCCTGGAAAACCACCAACACAGAACCGCTTATCGGTTCAATTAATTTAATCCATGCAATTCCCGCCAATAAAGCTATTTATCAACAGCTGCTTACGATCAATTACGGAGATACCGTTAACATCGTGGGGCGTGAAATATATAGTATCAAATCCTACGACCTGGATAAAACTTTTTTAGGTACCTGGATCGATACTGGCTGCAATACTTTGCTGGTAGATTCTGTCACGGTATTAGATAATCCAGACCGTTAACCATTCTCCCGTTCTGACGACTCGTAAGCCAACTATTTATGTCTACACGCAAAAACCTTTCCAGGATAGTATTACTCCTCTGGATCACAGCACTAATAACAGCCGGAGGATTGGCTCTCTTCACTCTCTCAAAAACCGATTTGCTGTCAAGAGAAATTCCGCTAACGCCGTCAAATACACCCTCAAAAACTCCCCGTCCATCTGCCACATCATCACCTCTACCTCCAACAATTACACCCCTTCCTCCAACTCTCACACCAATCCCTCCCAGTTCAACGCCTGAAATTCAACAGCTGCAGATAATTGGCAGCAGTGTGGCCGGGCGCCCCTTAGAAGTCTACCAATTCGGAAATGGCTCCGTGGAAAAGTTGATCGTCGCCGGTATCCATGGCGGGTACGAATGGAACACTATTGAGCTTGCAGATGAACTTATTGATTATCTAAACAATTATTCAGAAATTGTTCCGCCTGATCATACCCTTTATATCCTTCGCGCTCTTAATCCGGATGGCCTCGCCCGCTCCAGCGGCTTTAGCGGAAGAGCAAATGAAAACAACGTGGATATCAATCGGAATTTTCCCTCTAACTGGCAGGCAGAATGGCCACGGGCTGGGTGCTGGGATTACATACCTATTACTGGGGGCAAAGCTGCCGCCTCAGAACCGGAAACCAGGACTCTTATGGCATTTATTCAAGCACATGATTTTCAAGCATTGATCAGTTATCACAGCGCCGCACTGGGAATTTTTCCCGGTGGTCAACCACCAGACGCCGGATCACTTTCCCTTGCTGAAGCAGTGGCAGCCGTTAGTGATTATCCATATCCACCACTAGATGTTGGCTGTGTTTATACCGGCCAGTTTATTGATTGGGCTTCCGACCAGGGAATCCCGGCTCTTGACATTGAGCTCACCAATCACCAGGATTCAGATTTTGAAGAAAATCTTAAAATTTTAAGTGTATTCCTAGACTGGTCTTATTCAGAATAATAACCCACTAAAAACCTAAAATTACCATTCGGGTTCAAAATGGCTTATTTTTGAGTCTATTTTGGTTTTCTTGTGGAAATTTAACTACTGGCAGGAAAAATAGCTAACTTGCCGGCGCTTGCTGCACATAAGTGAGCCCCGAAGAACAGAATTACACTGCTTATATATATCCAAAGCAAGAGAATCGCTATTGAGCTTAAAGAACCAAAGATGATTTCATAACGGGCAAACCCACTCCCCAGGTACCACTGAAAACCATTTGAAGCCAAACGCCAGATTACTGTTATAACCAATGAACTGAATCCAGCTGCTTTAATTGGCACCCTGCCCATCGGTATAATCCGGTATAGGCTATAAAAGAATATGAAAGGCAATACCCAGTAAAACACTTTTGTACCAATTTCCCCGATCCAATTATTGAACAGCAATTCCAATCCCGGCACTGCTCCCTGGTATTTCGTGAGAACATTTAAGACTGTCGAGGACATAGTAAGGACAAACAGGCCCAGGATCATGACAATGACCATTGCCAGTCCAAATAACCTCATTTGAAAAAACGTTCGTCTTTCATCTACAGGCCAAGCGCTGGTTATATGATGCACCATCATTGAAAATGCGTTAGATCCGGACCACAACAGGCCAATTAACCCCAGGAAACCGATAGAATTCCTCAAGATTAAGATTCGCTCAATATTCCTTTCCACCAAATCCTGTCCGACCGGGATAACGCTGATCACCAATTGCGTAACCCTGTTGCTGGTCTGGCTGCCATCAATAAAATAAGATCCAATCGTGACCATAACAATCAAAAGGGGAAATAAAGAGAATAAAGTATAATACGCCATTCCAGCAGCCCCTCTAGCGCCCCCTTCCTGCTGAAAACTTTTTGCTGAAGCCCTGAAAATATTGAAAATAACCCGGACTTTAGACCAAATATTTTTTAAGATGTCGTTTTCTGTCATAACTCAAAAACCTTAATCCAAGTATTGGCGCCAACTGTTTTCAGTGGGTATTTTACCATTCTTCATCTCTTGACAAACGCCAAAACATAAAAACTGAAGCCTGCATTTATCAGGCTTCAGTTTGTCAATCTTGGCAAGATTTAATTATGACCAAAATTCTTCAATGTGCAGCGCTCCAGATTCTCTCCGGGTATGTTTTGTGTATCCTTTCTGGAACAGCCATTCCGAGACATTGCCAACCATTTTGGGATTTCCGCATAAGAAGAAATGGGTTTTATCAGGGTCAATTTCTATTCCCGCTTCATCCTTAAGTATATTTTTCTCAAGTAATTGTTCTATCCAGAGTTGATGCCCATTCCAGGTATTGTCAGCTTTAGTTAATG
>Ga0255366_10317_pt1 | contig 10030 bp, 9 predicted proteins | sample ANMaggSeSYBR01C4_FD_182086 | JGI IMG/M metagenome (GOLD analysis project Ga0255366, IMG submission 182086) | Sediment cell enrichment communities from methane seep in Santa Monica Basin, California, United Staets - ANME aggregate JGI... | ecosystem: Environmental > Aquatic > Marine > Cold seeps >... | reverse complement strand
AAGGAAACCACGGCAGGGAAGTATACCCGAAAAATCCGGTTCCTATTTTGTATCCTTTTTGTAATATTGCATTGCAATTTTACAAAATAGTTGTATAATTGCGTTATGAAAAAATTTCACATAACACGATTGCTCAGGCTTCCTGACCGTTCTTTTTTTCTTTTCGGCCCACGTGGTGTTGGGAAAACTACCTGGCTAAGAAAAGTTTTGCCTGATGCAGCCTATTTTGACCTGCTTGATTCCTCTTTGTATCTGGAGCTTTCTCAAAAGCCCGGCAACATAGAAGCAATGGTTGGAGATCTTCAAGAAAATTCATGGGTTATTATTGACGAGATTCAAAAAACACCCGGCCTCCTTGATGAAGTTCACCGCCTGATGGAAACAAAGGGTTGGAGGTTCGCGCTATGCGGTTCGTCAGCAAGAAAATTGCGTCGTGCCGGAGTCAATCTCCTCGGTGGGCGGGCCATTACCCGTAATCTTGATGCCTTTTCATACAAAGAACTTGGGGATGCCTTTGATGCTGAATTTTCACTCCAATGGGGATTTCTACCATATATTCAACTTGACCGGAAAAACGCACCCGATATTCTGAATTCCTATGTTAATACTTACATTAAAGAAGAAATCAAAGAAGAAGGCATTGTAAGAAGTCTTCCCCCATTTCTGCGCTTTTTGAGTATTGCCGGGCAACTAAACGGTCAATTGGTAAACGCTCAGAACATTTCCAGGGAAGCCGCTGTACCACGAAGCAGTGTGGATGTATATTTTTCCATTCTGGAGGATACACTTCTTGGATATTTCCTTCCAGCCTATCGGCCGAATGTGAAGGTTAGAGAACAAACGCATCCAAAGTTTTACTGGTTTGACTCTGGCGTTGCAAGAGCAGCAGCGGGTCTTCTTTTCGAGCCCGTTGACAGGTTCTGGAAAGGTACGGCACTGGAAAACATGATTTACCACGAATTAAGAGTCTGTAACCTAACCCAAAACAAAAACCGGCAGATATCTTTCTATCGGACAGGCAGCGGTGTAGAAATAGATTTTGTGATTGAAATCCGGAAACGGCAAGCCTCCTCTAATGCTCACATTGTTTGCCTGGAAGTAAAAATGGCGGAAAAATGGAACAGGAAATGGGAACGTCCTATGCGTTTGCTGAGTAGCTCTGACCGTATCCATGTAGACAGGATGATTGGTATTTACATGGGCAAAAGAGCATATCATTTTGACGGCTTAGACGTTTTACCCCTGGAGGATTTCCTGAAACGGCTGCACCAGGGGGATGTTTTTTAGTGTCCATGCTTTAAGTTGATATGCCATTGAAGACAGTAAATTATATGAAAAAACAGACGGAGAGGACGGATTGTTTTGATGTTTTAATCCTGTCTAAAAAGTCTTTTTGAAAGACCTTTCTGCAAATTTTTTTATTCGATTTTAAAATAATTTAAATAGCGAAGCGATATCCTTATTCGACGTTCGATGTTCATCTTTTAATTTGTTCTTTAAGGCCTCATTAATATGCTTCTCGAACTTCCGGCGCTTGTCAAAATCATAGCGGTTTTTGTCTTTATTCTTGTTCTCAGCAGATACAGGACATCTCTTTATATCTGCCTCTTTTCCTCTGCTGCTGTGGTGGGGCTCTGGATGGGGCGAGGGCCTGTTGAAACGGTTCATCTTGTTCTTATCAAATCGCTGTCCGGTGAAAGCCTGTGGTTGGCCGTAATTATAGTGGAGATTATCGTTTTAAGCCATCTTCTTAAGGAAGGCCGGCAGATGGAGCGTATCGTTGATACATTCAAGGCAATATCTTTTGGCAATCGTTTTACTTTAGCCTGTTTGCCCTCTATAATCGGGCTTCTTCCAATGCCCGGGGGAGCCCTTTTTTCAGCGCCGATGGTGGAATCAAGCGCCGCAGGAAGCGGGCTGTCGGCTGAACTTAAAACAGCAATAAACTACTGGTTCAGACATATTTGGGAGTACTGGTGGCCATTATATCCCGGGATGATTCTGGCAATAAACCTTTTAAACGTGGAACCCTGGCAACTTATTGCGGCACAATTTCCTTTATGTCTCGGTGTTTTGGTTAGCGGAAACCTCTTTCTTTTGTCGGCTTGTCCAAAAAAAAGATCAAACATAACCCCGTCCCGGAAAGATGTCAAAAAATTTGTTTATGAGATCATTCCTTTTGGATTGGTCATCTTCACCATGTTCGGTCTTGACTTTATAACAGACTATATAAATCCTCCGTTTGCCTGGCCCAAATATCTTAATTTTCTGACAGGTCTTATTTTGGCTCAGGGCTGGGTAATAAAGACAAATAATCTGCCGGCGCTGCTTATAAAGAAGGCCTTGTTCCACCGATTCACACTCAATATGGCTTTGATTATATTGGGAATTATGGCGTTTAAAGGTGTTTTGATAGAAACTCACATGATTGGCAAAATACAGGAGGAACTGATCCGTTATCATATACCCACGGTTTTTGTGGTGGCTGCTCTACCCTTTATCTCCGGTCTGGTCATGGGAATCGCTTTGGGATTTGTCGGCAGTTCCTATCCTCTTATCATTGTTCTCCTTCATGGACAGATTCAGGGCGCTGAGATACTTGCCTACTCTACTCTTGCCTATGGTTTTGGTTATATGGGGATGATGATGAGTCCCGTTCATCTGTGTCTCATCGTGAGCAAAGACTATTTTCATGCCGACCTGGCCGGAACCTACAAACTGCTTATAAAGCCAATGATATTTGTTCTGGTTTGGACGATTTTTTTGTTTATGGTTTATAAAACGGTATTTGCACTAAGGTGAATTAACTTATGGAACGGCTGAACTATTTTATAAGGCGGTTTCTTCTTGTAATCCCGACTTTTATTGGAATTACTATTTTGTGTTTCGGGCTTATACAGTTTGTACCCGGCGGTCCTGTGGAGCAGATCATCATGAAGATGAAAGGAATCGGCGATGGTGAATCAAGCAGGGGAGCCGGAGCCCACACATCCATTTCTATTCAACAGCGAAAAGCCATAGAGGCTCATTTTGGTTTTGATCAACCATTTTACAAGCGATACTGGAAATGGCTTGTGACAGACAGGCTGGGAATGAAAATGGAATCCTACCAATTCCCCAACAAAACTGCATGGCAATTAATTAAGGAACGTTTTAAGGTTTCACTTATTTTTGGTGTTACAGGCTTTTTCCTATCCTATCTTGTTTGTATCCCGCTTGGCATATTAAAAGCCTTGCATCATAATAAAATGTTTGATCTTGGTTCAAGCTTAGTCATCTTTGTGGGGTATGCAATTCCTGCTTTTGCTTTCGGAATGGTGCTGAAAATGCTTTTTTGCGGTACAGTGGAAGGTTTGTGGGATTTCTTCCCTGTATCCGGATTTTACTCGGATAATTTTGCCGAAATGACATTTTGGGCGCAAACAAAGGATATATTTATGCACATGTTTCTTCCTGTGCTATGCTATATAATCGGAAATTTTGCAATCCTGACTCTGCTTATGAAAAACTCACTTCTTGAGCAAATAAGTAAAGATTACATAAGGACGGTCCTTGCAAAAGGAGGAAGTTTTACAAGAGCAATATGGGGACATGCTTTTCGCAATTCTTTAATTCCTGTTGCAACCGGCTTTGGCTCAATTCTAACAGTTATGTTTGCAGGGTCTGTTATTATCGAACAGGTTTTTGAGATACCCGGGATGGGACGTTTGAGCCTTGAGGCAATTGTGGGCAGGGATTATCCTGTTTTCATGGGAATTCTTTCGCTTACTTCGGTTCTTGGTCTTATCGGAAATATCGTTTCGGATTTCCTGTATATCCTTATAGATCCAAGAATAGATTTTCAGAAAAACTGACAATGTTTTTTAATCCTTACAAAAATCCAATAGCCAGAAAAAGGTTTTCGCGTTTCAAAGAGATGAAACGTGCCTATATCTCGCTTTGGATACTAATAATTCTTTATCTTGTCAGTCTTGGCTCCGAACTGATCTGCAACAACGCTCCTTTGTATGTCAGGTTTAACGAAAAATCCTATTATCCTTTATGTAAATATTATTCCGAAGATATATTTACAGGAAATAATAAAAAAACAAAGCCTGATTACAAAAAATTAAATAATCTTTCTTTCTTTAAAGAAAACCCTGACAATTTTATGATCTTTCCGTTGGTTCCCTATGGACCTTTTGAAAGCATTGATCCTGACTCAATTATAGTTTCAAACAATGTAACAATTGATTTAACACCCATACCAAAAATCGGCACCGTCAATATAAGAAAAGATTATTCAATTGAAAAATCCGAGTCATTTGGTTTATTTGTCGGCAGAAAGGAAAGTGAGGCAAAGGATCCCGTCATTACCGAATACTTTATAATCCCGACAGAGTTAAAGCTTGCGATGGAAAAGCGATTCGCAAACAATAATGCCCCCCGAATTACCCATATAATTAGAAGTTATAACGGGATGGAAGTAGAGGTGTCGCTTTCTACTTTTTCTCCACGAAAAAAGCCACCCAAAAGCGTCAGGCTTCTATTAAAAGAAGTTACGCAAAAAAATCAAAAAGCCCTGAAGTTAGTTTTTAACAGAAAACTCGAACTACTTCAGAATAATTTGATATCAAATGCATATAAAATGTGGAAAGAGCTTTCATTCCCGGATAAAGAATTACTGGTCAAGCTTGTCAAAACACGTTTTTTAAATCCCATAGATCCAATAACGCTAACCATAGGAAGCCAGATATACCTGATTGATTTTATCAAAGAAGACGTCCGCTTTCCTTTTGGTCCTTCAGAAGACCATTTAATGGGTATTGATGGAGCTGGCAGAGATGTATTTGCCAGAATTCTTTATGGCATGCGCACTTCGATTACCTTCGGACTGATGCTTGTAGTCAGCTCAATGGCAATCGGTATTATTACCGGATCTATTCAGGGCTATTATGGAGGGGCCATTGATATAACCTGCCAGCGTCTTATTGAAATCTGGAGCGCACTTCCATTTCTATATATTATGATACTTATGGGATCAATCTATGGAAGAAGCTTTACTCTGCTTTTGTTTTGCTATGGACTTTTTAACTGGATAGGAATCTCTTATTATATCAGAGCTGAATTTTTCCGCCTGCGCAAACAGACATTTGTAGAGGCTGCTGTTTGCACGGGCATATCTACGCATAAAATAATTTTTAAACATATTCTTCCAAACGCCATGGTGCCGGTTATCACATTTTTCCCTTTTTCTCTCGTTGGTGCCATAGGAGCGCTTACTGCCCTTGACTATCTTGGATTCGGACTTCCGCCGCCGACTCCAAGCTGGGGTGAACTTCTTTTTCAGGCACAGCAATACAGATGGGCGTGGTGGCTTATACTATATCCATCTCTTTTTTTATTTATAGTTATGCTTCTATGTGTTTTCATTGGTGAAGGAATAAGAAATGCATATGATCCAAAAAAATTCACCAGAATTGAATGAAAAAATTAGGAGTCAGGAGTCGGGAGTCGGGAGTCAGGAGTCGGGAGTCAGGAGTCGGGAGTCGGGAGTCAGGAGTCAGGAGTCAGGAGTCAGGAGTCGGGGAGCGATGAGCGAAATATTGCTGGAAATTGATAAGCTTACTGTCAGCTTTGAAACAGACGAAGGTGTCTTTAAAGCAGTCGACGATGTTTCATTTCATGTAAAAAAGAATGAAATAGTCGGACTGATCGGCGAATCAGGGTGTGGCAAATCTGTCACAGCTCTCAGCATACTGCGTCTTATCCCTTCACCATCAGGCAGGATTGAAAACGGCCAAATAATCTTCAGAGGCAACGACCTGTTAAAGCTGGATATCAGGAAGATGAAGGGAATAAGGGGCAATGCCATCAGCATAATCTTTCAGGAGCCGTCCGCGGCCCTGTCCCCTCTTCACAAAATCGGACAGCAGATAATGGAGAGCCTCACACTCCATAAAAATATAAGTAAAAGAACGGCCTGGAATATTGCTGAAAGCTGGCTTGAAAAAGTAGGTATTTCTGATGCAGGAGAAAGAATGTTTTCATACCCCTATCAGCTTTCAGGTGGTATGCAGCAAAGGGTTATGATTGCAATGGCTCTTATGCTGACGCCCGATCTTGTAATAGCTGATGAACCTACAACCGCACTGGATGTAACCACCCAGGTTCAGATTTTTGAATTGATAAAGGAATTGAAACGGAGCCGTACTTCTATACTCTTAATTACCCATGATATCGGTATCATATGGGAAATGTGCGACAGGGTAGTTGTAATGTATGCTTCGAAAATAGTAGAAGAAGGAAATGTCAACGATATCTTTTCAAAATCGGCACATCCTTATACAAAAGGACTCCTCAAATCTGTTCCAAAGTTATCAACTGAGGCCGGAAGGCTGATACCCATTTATGGCTATGTGCCTTCACCGTTCAATTATCCGTCCGGTTGTTATTTCCGTGACAGATGCCCACAGGCTTTTGATAGATGTAAAAAAGAAAAACCACAACTTGTTGATCTCGGCGATGGCCACAAAACAGCGTGTTTTCTTGTATAGATTTTCAGATAATTAAATTTCACTGCGTTATCAGTCGTCGAGGTATAACTTATACGCCTTCCTCAACTTTAGGCATTTTAGGCACTTTAACATACTTTAGGCACTTATGTCCGTACCGATACTTGAAATAAAAAATCTTAAAACCTGGTTTCCAATAAAACGCGGTATTATGGCCAGGACTGTAGGATATGTTAAGGCTGTTGATGGAATATCCATGCATCTATACAAAGGAGAAACGCTTGGCCTTGTCGGTGAGTCAGGATGTGGGAAAACAACGCTTGGAAGAACCTTGTTAAGGCTGGAAAAACCTAAAAAAGGAAATATACTTTTTTTCGGCAGAAATCTTCTTGATCTCAAGCGGAAAAAGTTGAAGGAAATAAGAAGAAAAATACAGATGATTTTCCAGGACCCCTTAACCTCTCTAAATCCGAAAATGACCATTCTTGATATTGTTACAGAAGGGCTTGTCGAATATAAAATAATAGAGGGCAACAAGGAAGATCATGCTAAAAGGCTTATGAAAGAAGTCGGACTTGATGAAAACTCAATATACCGCTATCCTCATGAATTTTCCGGCGGACAGCGTCAGCGAATCAGTATTGCAAGGTCTATATCCTTAAAACCCGATTTGCTTGTATGCGATGAACCCGTCAGCGCCCTTGATGTATCTGTTCAGGCCCAGATTATAAACCTTCTGCTGGATCTCAGGGACAGCTATAATCTTTCATATATTTTTATCTCTCATGATATAAGTATAGTAAGCAACATAGCAAACCGCATAGCTGTTATGTACCTGGGAAAAATTGTAGAGCAAGGGCCCGCCTCTGATATAATAAACAATCCAATGCATCCTTATACAAAAGCTTTAATAAGTGCCGTTCCTGTACCAGGAATCTATAAAAAGAAAAAGATCGTCCTCAAAGGAGAAACTCCTTCTCCATCTTCACCTCCGCCTGGATGCCGGTTCCACACTCGTTGTCCTGAAGTTATGGATATATGCAAAAATATAGTACCACAAGAATCAAAATCAGGTATGCGTCAGATGTTGTGTCATTTGTATTAGGAACAAGCCCTTTTCTCCACAATCCTCCTTTGATATCCTAAAAAGAATCTAAAAAATACAAATATAAATCCATCAGATCAAACAGACGCTCATTGTGGTATTAATCAGAATGTAAAACTTGCACAAATCGTTTGACCGCATTATAGTAATCTTGAAAACGTTTGGGAAACTTTTATTAAATAATCTTTATAGGTAAATATTCTATACGGTTCATTTTGTAGGAAAGGCATAATTTTTTCTCCCTTTTATTGCTATCACATTTCTAACGTAGTTTGACCGTACATTATGCTTGATGTATTTCATGATATTATCAAGAGGTTATGCCCGGTCGCTCAATAATTATAACGGGCTATCCACAACGCCAAGGAGGGCTTGTGCTTGTATTAACAAGAAAAATCGGCGAACGGATTAACATCGGTGATGATATTGTTATCAGTGTTCTTGAAATCAACAGAGGAAGTGTGAGGATAGGCATTGATGCCCCAAGGCAAATATCTATCCTCAGGCATGAGGTCTATGAGAAGATCCGGCAAGAGAACCTCAACTCATCTCAAGGAATTTCCGCTGATGTTGAAAAGGCAGCTCGTCTCTGGCGGAAAAAAGGTTTTAACCTAAGTTGAGCGATTTTTGGGGAAGAAATGTGCTGAGATCTTGATGTATAAGGATTCGCAAAAACCGCAGGCATACCCGTGGATATGCCGAGGATTTTTGCGAGTCCTTGATGCGCAAGAGATCAGTGCAGATCAAAAATCGTTTAACTTAGGGTTTGCTCAAAAATAAATTTACATTTTCAGGGGGCGAGGCGCCCGCATGGCAAGACGCGAGGAGGGCGAATAGCGAGCTATTTAACCGACGAGCAACGCAGCCATGCGGGATGGATCGGCGCATCAAAATGTGAAGTTATTTTTGAGTGAGCCCTTAGGTTTAAGGAGTAAGGTATTGAAAATAGAAACCACACAGTTTGGGACGATTCAGATTGAAGAAGAAAAGATTATCACCATGCCGACCGGTATGCCCGGCTTTCCGGGAAGGAAACGCTTTATTATCCTGGAACGTGAAGAAACGCGACCATTTTACTGGTACCAGTGTGTGGATGATCCTGCCCTGGCATTTGCGATCATTAATCCTTATCTTTTCAAGCCGGATTATTCGGTTGATCTAACACCAACGCTTAAGGAAATGTCGTGGGAAACGGAGGGGGAAGAAAATTTGGAACTTTATGTGGTGGTGAATACCTCTAATGGTGTACCTGACAAGATAACAGCCAATTTAATTGGCCCGCTTCTTATCAACATAAAAAGATATGAAGCTGTTCAGATGGTTATCCATAACAGCTCATATTCTCACAAATATTCTATCTTCGGAAATTTGAAAACTCAAAAGTAACAACGATGGGTGGCGGGCACTTAAATATCACCCCCATTGCTTAACAAGATCGTGCTCAATCTTCAGATGGTCAAGAACCCTTGCAATTACGGAATCTACAAGGTCGGAGATATTTTCCGGATTGGAATAAAATGAGGGCGAGGGAGGCATGATAGTAGCGCCGGCCTTAGCGGCTACGTACATGTTTTTCAAATGAATAATACTTAAAGGAGTTTCTCTTGGCAGCAGGATCAACGGACGCTTTTCCTTTATATTGACATCAGCAGCTCTGTGAATAAGGTTGTCTGCCATGCCGGATGCAATTGCTCCGAGTGTTTTCATTGAGCATGGGATAATAACCATGCCGTCATTCCTGAACGATCCGCTGGCTGGAGGAGCAAAAAAATCATCCTGATCGTATGTATATAAACAAGCATTTTTATTAAATGCAATACCGTTATCCTTTAAAAAAGATGAAAAGGATTCACCTCTGTAACCGGTTTCATGCTCAAGTACTTTGTAGCCGATTGTTGATATTACAAGATATATTTTTACCGGATTTTTCAAAAGAGCCTTGAGAAGCCTGATTCCATATATAGACCCTGAGGCCCCGCATATGGCCACTACAATTTTTTTGCTCACATCCATCTCCTGACCAACTCGTCTGCAAGGACACCGAGAAATAAAGTTATGGAAATTACACTGTTCACATGAAAAAAGGCAAAATTAACGTTGCTGAGATTATCCGGTTTAACCAGCCGATGCTCAACAATTAATAAAAGCCCGATTATAACTACTGCGCAAAAATACAGCAGGTTCATATCAAAAACAATATAGATCAGAAAGAAAAAACAAAAAGAAGTAAGATGTATAATAGAAGCTATAATAAGCGCTTTTTTTATGCCGAAATGAGCAGGTATGGAAAAAAGCCCTTCATTCTTGTCAAATTTAATGTCCTGAAAAGCATAAATAATATCAAAGCCGGCAATATATGTCATAAGGGCAATTGAAAGAATAAGAACAGGCCACGAAAAGGTTTTGGCAATGGCCAGCCATGCTCCCACAG
>Ga0255366_10272_pt2 | contig 10045 bp, 9 predicted proteins | sample ANMaggSeSYBR01C4_FD_182086 | JGI IMG/M metagenome (GOLD analysis project Ga0255366, IMG submission 182086) | Sediment cell enrichment communities from methane seep in Santa Monica Basin, California, United Staets - ANME aggregate JGI... | ecosystem: Environmental > Aquatic > Marine > Cold seeps >... | reverse complement strand
AGTGCTTATGGGATCACCAGGCCTACCCCCAGCAAGGGCAAATACCGGATCTTTACCTGCCCAATAACCTGACCAAACCATTGCCATTTGAACAACACCATCTCTAACTGCATCAAGACTATCAAATACCGGGAAAAGAACACCAGCTCCATAAGGCTCAATAATCAAACGACCATTTGATGCCTTCTCGACCATTTCACAGAAAGGAACAACTGTTTCTTCATATCTAGCAGTTCCAACTAATTGATGGGTAACTGCCCTCCATTTATATACCTTTTCTGCTGCAATAGAAAAACTAGTAATACATAACAAAATAACCAGTAAAGAAATTAGTAAAACAATTGAAAATCTTTTCATTTTATTCTCCTTTTTATTATTTATTTTTTAAAATGAAATTATTATTTACAGTTTCGGTTGATACCTCCTTTTTATTTGTATTTTGTGCATTTTAAAATGTTTCAAATCTTTCATTTTTTTCAAGATTTCTTATGCACACTTTCTTTATTTTTTACCTTTACCGATAAGGAATTTATAACTTAAGACCAATAAACAATGTCTAATTCAACTAATTTTTCGGGTTTTGGTTCTCCGGTCTCCAAATCCCAACCCTGTGCCTCATAATATTCCTTTAGCATTACTTTATAATCCTTTACAATGCAATGGTTATCGTTTTTTATTCTATTCTTTAAATCGATCTATACTTAAAGTGTCAATGGGTAAAATTGTTTCTTCACCGGTGATCATTTGACTGATTAGTTTTCCGGTTAAGGGAGACAAGCCAATGCCATCTCCTTCATGACCTGCGGCAATATAAAAACCGGGAACCTCATCCACTTTAGATATAATCGGCATATAATCTTCCACATAAGGTCTTAATCCGGCATATGCTCTGATAACCTGAATATCTTCCATAACCGGGAAAAACCGGATGGCTCTTTCTGCCAACCTCTGCATAACTTCTATTGACACATCGGTATCAAAACCGACAAAAGCTCGGCTGCTGCCTATTAAAAAGTTATTTGATAATGTAGGTTCAAACACAAAGGCAATGCCTAACTTTTCTAATTCCGGGTGGATATTCCGTTTGTAATTTTTATTTTGAAATTTTGCCATCACATAGCCAAATTCCTGTATCTTCCGCCAGTAAACAGGAAAGGTTTTTTCAGCTACCAATAACTGTCCCTGTCTCGGTTTTATGGGTATATCAAGTCCGACCATTTCCCCTATATAAGGAGCCCAAACACCCGCACAGTTTACTACATCTTTTGTTACTAACACGCCTTTATCTGTTTCTACTGCTTCCACTATTCCCTTTTTATCTAATCTAATACCTGTTACACTAGTATGATCAAATAACACAGCACCGTTTCTTTTGGCCTCTAAAGATAGTCCAAAAGATAACTTCATTGGATTTAAAGAAGAGTCACAGGCAATTTCAATGCCTCCAATAATATCATCCGCTAACAAAGGGATCTCGTCATGAATTTCAGATTTATCCATCATTCGCATTGGATATCCATCTTCTCTTTGGCCTCGGACAAGTTTTTGTGCAACTACTAACTCTTCTTCGCTTTCAATCACAAAGATGCTTCCTTTTTGATAATATTCAAAATCATAATTTATCTTTTCAGTTAATTCCTTAAGCAGCAGTTGACTTGTATAGGTCATCTTTGTATCAAATCCTCGTTGTTTGTCAGCGATTAAAACGTTACCATCGCATCGCCCTGAAGTTCCAGAGGCAATGTCATTTTTTTCAACCAAAGCTACCTTTACACCTTTTTTGGAAAGATAATAAGCTACCGCGGTACCATTAACACCTCCACCAATCACAACAGCATCAAAATGGGTCATTGATCTTTGCCTCCAAATTCACCAAAAGTAACTGGTTTTATTGGAGAATAGTCAGTACTCACTTTTATATTTTCGGGAAATTATTTTAATTCTTTTTTAAGTATCTGACAAATTAATTTTTCACAAATTTTTCCCTGTAGATAAACCAATTACAATTCGATTTAACAAAACTTCTATGCCTTCTTCTTCTCCTTTTTAAGTAAATTTTCACTAATATTAATTCCATGTATTCCCGAGCAATGCGCACTGGAGCCAAAATATTCCATTCCTCTTCTCTATTCAAAGATATTTCATTATTATGTTAGTTTTTTGCACTTTCCTTCTACGGTGATAATTGATTCAATAAAAGTTGAACGAATACTCCCTTTTTCTATCATTCTCAATCCCTCGATAGTCAAGCCACCGGGCGTCGTTAAAGTATCTCTTAACTCTGCTGGATGTTTATTGGTTTGAAATACCATTTTGCAAGCCCCTAATATATTTTGAGTAACAATTTTCTTGGCTAAATCTCTTGGTAATCCCGCAAGCACACCTCCATCAGTCAATGCTTCAATTATAGTGTAGGCATAGGCTGGAATAACAGATAATGCAGAAATAGAATTCATTAAGTCTTCTCTTTTTAATATTTCCACTAAACCAAGATTCTTAAAAATAATGTTAGCCATTTCTTTGCCTTCCTCATTTACAAATCGTCCTTGATAGAGAACAGTAATGGATTCACCGATCTTTGCATTAGGAGTAGGCACTGCGCGAATAACTGCAATTTGTTTTCCAGTTTGCTCTTCAATCATTTTGGTAGAAATTCCTGCAACAACGCTAATAATTAATTGTTCTGTAGAAAGTACATCTTTAATCTCCTCGATTACAGACCTGGTTACCTTGGGTTCAATGGCTAGAATAATAATATCTTTATGGGCTACAGCGGTGGAATTACTTGAAAAAGTATTGATTTGATATTGTTCTTCAATTAAATCTCTTTTTTGTTTCGACTTATCACTTCCAACAAGATTTTCCCTTGACATTAATTTGTTTATTAATATGTTGTTTATCAAAATTTCACCCATTTTCCCTGTACCGATAATTACAATTTTTTTATCCTTTAACATGGTTATTCCCCTTTTTAAAAATTACAGCAACTCTAAACTTTTAAGAATTACTTCTAATTTCTTCTCTTCTTCTGAAGTTAAAGGTAGTCTAGGAGATCTCAAGCAACCACCAACTTTTCCAATTTTATCTAAACTCCATTTTACTGCCTGAACTAATTTACCACAATCTTCTAAATATTGGCAAAGAGGTAAAATTTTATTATATATCTCTCTTCCTCTTTTAAAATCTTTTTCATCAACAACCGCATTAAACAAAGCAACTGCTATTTTTGGAACAATATCCGCTGCAGGTGAAATCCAACCGGTAGCGCCTAAAACAAATGCTTCAAAGGCTAAATCTTCCCATCCGCAAAATACTTTAGTTTTGTTTGGTCCCTGCATTAACAGGTCTCTAGTTCTTTGAATTTGGCCGGATGATTCTTTAACGTATTTTACATTTGGAACATCTTCTAATATTTTTATCAAGTCCTTCAAGCAAATATCAATTCCACTTGTCCAGGGGTTATTATAAAGTATAATTGGGATATTGATTGCTTCTCCTATTCTTTTAAAATGGGTATGTACTTCTAGAGGTGTGGGATTACAATAATATGGAGGTAATACCATAACACCATCTGCTCCAATTTTTTCTGCATGCTGTGCAAACTCAATGGTTTTATCTGCTGTTTCTGCAGTAACTCCAACAATCACTGATATTTTCCCTTTAGCTCTTTTCATGGTCATTTCTGCTACTTTAAAACGTTCTTCATCTGATAGACTTACATATTCACCAGTACTACCACAAGGAATTACACCATGTACATCACTTTCTACATACCAGTTCACATTAGACTCTACTCCTTCATAGTCAACTTTATTATCCCTTGTAAATGGCGTAATAGTTACCGCATACACTCCTCTTAACTCTTTCATACTGTTTAGACCCTCCTTAAATGTTTGAATTCGTTTTACCTTTTATTTATTGTCCTTACAATATAGTTTCTTAAAGCCACTCTTTTTTTTAATCTTCCTTTCGAAATATTATTTCGTATGATGTAGATTTACTATACTACTCTTTGATTTGAGACAAGAGTATGTTTTTCAAATCATTACTATGCATAATTAATTTTTTACTAAGTAAATTAAAGTCTTTCTTCTTAATTATAGATACTATTTCTAAATGCTCCCGGGTAGATATTTCAAAAAAAGACCGTTCATATACAAAACTTTGAAGCCTATGAATATGATCTTGTAAGTTACCTAAAGTCTCAATAATTTTTTTATTTCCGCAGCCTTGAGTAAGAAAATTATGGAATTTATTATCAATTAAAAAATGGTTTTGCTGTGTTTCTTTGTTACTAACTACTATTTTTTTCATTTCCGATAATTTTTCTTCTAATTCGTTTTCAAGTACTTTTAACTTAATTTGATCTAAATTCTTATAAGTTTTCTTTATTGCAAATTGTTCCAATACTTCTCTTTCTTCCAATATATCTTTTATTTCTTGTGGAGTGATATTTGTAACGGTAAAACCTTTTCGGGGATTTGATTCTACAAAACCATCCTTCTCTAACTTGCTTAAGGCTTCCCTTATGGGTCCTCGACTAATTCCCATCGCCTCAGAAAGTTCTTTTTCGAGCAATTTAGTATCAGGCTTAATATTTCCCAAAATAATTTGTGATTTAATATTTTTATAAACCCTATCCTTCAATGTTAAATTATTCTCGAAATTCTCTAAATATTTTTTCATTTAACATACCCCCACTCTATTACAAATAATTTATCATGTTAATTGTTAATTGTCAACATTAACCTAATACGTTTAACTTCCTTATAAAAATTTTTATAGAACCAAGGTTTGCCGTAGGAGAAAAACTCGAACCGAAAAGGGAAATAACCTTAACAAATTTTAAAAGAGACAATGTTGAAAGTAATAAAAAGTGAGAAACAGAAAGATGTTAACTTTGAAAAGAAAATAATATCTTTCCCAAACTGTTTATTAAACTATAAAAATTTATGTAATGGGAGAACGAATGGCCAAGATCCTTATAAACGGCGGTAACGAAAAAATAGAAAGTAATTGCTCAAGGCGCTTACAAGATCCTTAAAATGAAAATAAATTTCTATTTTGCTAATTTTAGATTTTCTAAAATATTTCTGAGTTTTTCTAGTTTTTCCCCGGTCAAATTTAATAGTGGAAGCCTAGGAGATCCTATAGGCCTTCCCATTATTTCCAAAGCAGTTTTTAACACTTGTACAAAATTGGGGCTCCCGTCAACAAAGGTAACCAGGGGTGAAAGCTTTTGAAATTTTTCTCTCGCTTCATTGATGTTCTTTTTGTTAACTATCAAATCATAAATCTCGATCATAAATGAAGCGACTATATTTCCACTTGAAGCAATAACTCCAGTAGCTCCTGAAACCAATGCGTCAAAGAATATATTATCTGCACCTATAAATATATCAATATTCTCTCCCGCAAGAGCTTGAATATCATGAACTCGGGTAGCAAGACCCGAGCTTTCCTTGATGTAAGCTATATTATCAATCTTAGCTAACTCTGCAATCAACTCTGGTTGCAAATCCAATTTGCTGGTATGGGGATTATTATAAATCATGATGGGTAATTTTGTATTTTGGGAAACAAGCTCATAATGCTTATATATTTCTTCGTCGTTTAAAGGAAAATAATAAGGTGGAAGCATCAGTAAAGTATCGGCTCCTAAATCCTCTCCCATTTTTGCAAATTCAATAGTTTTCCATGTTGAAGGTGCAGAAGCCCCTACAATTATTGGAACCCTACCGTCAATTCGGGCAATAATCCTTTTTGCTACATCAAACGCTTCTTGATCGCTCAACAAAGGAAATTCACTAGTGCTTCCGTTTGCACACAAACCGTGGGCACCACTTTCTAATAAGTAGTCAACGTGTTTGTCTAACATATTATAGTCAACCGATTGGTCACCTTCCTTAAAGGGAGTTAGAACTACTGGAAATACACCTCTTAATTTTTTCATAAATACTGTTTTCTCCTTTTTTAGATTTTAAAAAGGTCTCTCGTAAACCTAGATGAATTTAAGGAGATAGTTGATAGAATTTTATCCTAAAATTGAAGGCTGTTAATCAAGAAAGATCCACACTTTACTACAAGGAGTTAGTTTATATGAAATTAAAGAAAAAAGTAATAATTGTCCAACTTATTCATGAGAAAGGATTAGAATTACTAAAAGAATCAGTGGAAGAAGTAATTGTTTCTCCAGATGATTCGGTTGAAACAGTTAAAAAATTACTAGATGAAACAGTAGAAAGTGTTATCGTGAGATACAATCCCTTCCCTTGCGAGTTGATGGAAAAAGCACCAAACTTAAAAGTAATAGGAAGACACGGGATAGGAGTAGAATTAATAGATCTCAATGCTGCTACAGAGAAAGGAGTCGCTGTGGTTAATACCCCAGAAGCCGCTACTAACTCTGTTGCCGAACATGCTGTTACATTGATGTTATGTTTGGCGAAAAATATACTTTTTGCAGATAAGGAGTCAAGAAAGGCTAACTATGCTGTAAAGAATAAAATATTGTGCACCGATATAGAAAGTAAAACATTAGGAATAATTGGGGCAGGGAAAATAGGGCTGGAAGTTGCCAAAAAGTGTATGAATGGTTTTAATATGAAAGTTTTAGCTTATGACCCCTTTGCTAGTAAAAGAAAAATTGAGGAATTAGGCATTTCTTTGGTTGGTGATATAAATGTAGTTTTAAAGAAAGCAGATTATATTTCCCTCCATCTACCTTTAACAAAAGATACGAAATATTCAATCGGAGAGAATGAATTTAAGAAGATGAAGAGAACAGCTTTCTTAATTAATTGCGCAAGAGGTGCGATTATTAACGAAAGAGAGTTGATAGAGGCTTTAAAGGAAGGAGAAATTGCAGGAGCGGGTATAGATGTTGTTGAAAAAGAGCCTCCGGATAAAGATAATCCACTCCTTAAACTGGACAATGTGGTGTTAACTCCTCATTCAGCTTCCTTGACTGTTGAATCGAAGATTAAGATGGCTGTAACCGCAGTTGAGGAAGTAGTAAAAGTATTAAAAGGTGAAAAACCTAAGTATTTAGTGAACCCTGAAGTATGGGATAATAGATAGTATAGAGGGACAATTTTAATGGAAATAGAACTGAGCAATAAAGTATTCGATTTGACAAATAAAGTAGCAATAGTAACTGGTAGTGCAAGGGGATTGGGAAGAGCCATGGCTTTAGGCTTAGCAAAGTATGGTGCTAATATAGTTATTGCAGATTTGAGATTTTCAGAAGCTTCCGAAACAAAAAAAGAGGTCGAGAGTTTAGGTAGAGAATCTCTGGCAATCAAAGTAGATGTGACCAAGTCAGATTCAATTAATGAAATGGTTGAGAAAACGTTAGAAGAATTTGATAAAATTGATATTTTGGTTTGTAGTGCGGGAGTTAGTGTAAGAAAACCAGCATTAGAGATTACCGAAGAAGACTGGGATAGAGTAATAGATATTAATCTTAAAGGAACCTTTCTTTGCGATCAAGCAGTAGGAAGAGAAATGAAAAAAAAAGGAAGAGGCAAAATTATTAATATAGCTTCTGTTTCGGGTCAACTTGGGCATCCAAATCGTTCTCCTTATACTGCAAGTAAAGGCGGGGTGGTTTTACTGACCAAAGCTTTAGCTGTAGAATGGGCAAGATACAATATTAATGTTAATGCTATCGGGCCAGGATTTTTCCGAACACCTTTAACCGAAGACTATCTTTCGAATGAAAAAATTTACAACGAAATCATTAGCAAAATACCTATGGGTCGGCCGGGGGAAGTTGAGGATTTGATTGGTCCTGCGGTGTTTTTAGCTTCCGATGCTTCCAATTATATAACAGGACATACGTTATTTGTAGAAGGTGGAAGAATAGCAGATTGATTTTACAAAAAACGGAGAAAGAAATATTTCAAAAATGAGAGGGAGATATTTTGGGAGAAGTTAATGCAAAAAATTTAAATAGGAAAGAACGTATTCAAAAATTAAGAAAAAGGTTTCTTTCTTTCAAGTGCGAGGTTTGTGTCGAGAGGGCTCAACTGGTAACTGAATCGTATATGCAAACTGAGGGAGAACTCACAATATTAAGAAGAGCAAAAGCTTTGAAGAAAATATTGGAAGGAATTAGAGTAGATATAGGTGAAAATGAATTAATTATCGGCAACCTGGCTACTGCTCCACGAAGTGCACCAATTTATCCGGAATACTCTGTTAACCGAATTTTGGATGAGTTAGATGATTTTGAAACGAGACCCGGAGACAAGTTCTTAATTAGCGAAGAGAAAAAAAATATATTAAGAGATATTTTACCATACTGGCAAGGGAAGACAGTTGAAGAGAGAGCTCTAATTTATATTCCCGAAGAAGCAGCAAAATTTATGAATAAGGTTTATTTTAGTACCAATATGCTGACAGGAGGTATTGGGCATAGCATGCCTGATTACGCTTTGGTTTTAAATGAAGGAATAAATGGTATTAAGAGAAAAATACAAAAAGGGATATGAGAATTGAATTTTACAGATTCTCAAGCTTTCAAGAAAAGACAATATTATGAAGCATCACTAATTGCTTGCGAAGCTATCATTATATTTGCTAATAGATATGCAGAGAAAGCAGAGAAGTTATTAAACTCAGAAATTAATCCTCAAAGAAAAGAGGCCTTAGCCAGAATTGCAAAGGCTTGCAGATACGTTCCGGCTAATCCGAGTAGAAATTTTCATGAAGCCCTTCAATCTTTTTGGTTTATAGAATTAGTATTTTATTTGGAAGCAAATGGGCTTTCTATTTCACCGGGGAGATTTGATCAATATATGTATCCTTTTTATAAAAAAGATATTGAGAGAAGAACAATAAACAAAGAGGAAGCTCAAGAGCTATTGGAATGTTTATGGATTAAATTTCCTCAGATTATTAAAATATATAATAATTCCGCAGCAGCAGCATATGGAGGTTTTCCTACAAACCAATGTATAATATTAGGGGGAGTAAATGAGAAAGACGAAGATGTTACCAATGAATTATCTTGTATGTGCTTAGAGGCAACAGCAAATACAAAACTGACCGATCCTTCTCTTGCTATAAGAGCTCACAAGAAAACTCCACAGAATTTCCTATCCAAAGTATGTGAGGTAATAAAATTGGGAAGCGGAATGCCCAAAATATTTAATGACGAAATAATTATTCCTGCAATGTTAAATAGAGGGATACCTTTAGAAGAAGCTAGAAATTATGCCATTATTGGTTGTGTAGAACCTGTGGTCCCTGGCAAATCATTTAATTGGACTAATGCCGGGTATTTTAATTTGGTAAAGTGTTTGGAGCTATCCTTAAATAATGGTGTATGTAAACAAAGCAATCAACAGTTAGGGCCTGAAACCGGTGATCTTGTTAATTTTTATTCCTTTGAAGAGTTATTGGCAGCTTACAAAAAGCAAGTGGAATATTTTGTAAAACAAATGATTATTTCAATTAATGCGATAGATATAGCGCAAAGAGAATTAGGTTCTCTCCCGGCTGCTTCATTATTTATTGATGATTGCATAGAAAAAGGTGAGGACCTAACTGCGGGTGGGGCACGGTATAATTTTTCCGGACCTCAAGGGGTTGGCATAGCAAATGTTGCAGATTCTTTAGCGGCAATAAAGAAATTAGTGTTTAAAGAAAAGAAAATTTCTATAAATGAATTAAAAGAAGCGCTAGATAATAATTTTGAAAAAAGAGAAGAATTAAGACAAATATTGCTAAACAATGCGCCAAAATATGGAAATAATATTGATTATGTTGATTTTTTAGCTCGAGATATTGGTGTTTTATATTGTAAGGAAGTTGAAAAGTATCATAACCCAAGAGGAGGGCGATATCAGCCAGGTTTATATCCTGTAACCGCTAATATTCCCATGGGTAAGGCAGTAGAAGCAACTCCTGAAGGAAGAAGAGCAAAGGAGCCTTTAGCAGACGGAATATCACCTGCCCAAGGCAGGGATTTGCATGGTCCAACTGCGGTATTACTTTCAGTAGCGAAGATAGAACATATAGAAGCATCTAATGGGACTTT
>Ga0255366_10315_pt1 | contig 10051 bp, 12 predicted proteins | sample ANMaggSeSYBR01C4_FD_182086 | JGI IMG/M metagenome (GOLD analysis project Ga0255366, IMG submission 182086) | Sediment cell enrichment communities from methane seep in Santa Monica Basin, California, United Staets - ANME aggregate JGI... | ecosystem: Environmental > Aquatic > Marine > Cold seeps >... | reverse complement strand
TGATTATATAGCATCAAAGAAATAATAACTTATCCATTCTAATGAGCTCAGATACTCCGCAGTATCCGGGTTTAAGTATTTTTATATATTAATTCTTCTTAATTCATATATAGGAAAATAGCGGTCAAGAGGTGGCGGAAATAGTAGATGGACAATGAAGGAGTTTTAAGAAAAAGGGTCAGGGATTGGCTCGAAAGTCTTGGTATTGAGCCGGGGGACCTAAAAGTATATATACAGGCTCTTACCCACAGGTCCTTTGCCCGCCAGATAAATGTACAGTCAAGAGGAAATGAGCAGCTTGAATTTCTTGGAGATAGCGTACTGTCATTTGTGATCACTTCATACCTTTTCAATCATTACAGCCATTTTTCAGAGGGCAAGCTGGCCAAATTAAGGGCCATTCTTGTAAACAAAAAGACCCTTTCAAAAATAGCTATCAGAATAAAGATCGACCAGCAGGTGCTTCTAAGCGAAAATGAAGAACTGTGTAGAGGGCGGGAGAAGGATTCAATACTCGCAGATGCCATGGAAGCTTTGATCGGAGCCATATATATAGATGCAGGCACAAAGTTTATTAAGAGCTGGATACTGCAGAGATATGAGGAGCGCATCGAAAATATGATAAATGCTCCGCAGATCTCTGATTTCAAGACTTATTTGCAGGAGGCTGTCCAGGCAGATTATTCAAAGCTTGTAAAGTATAAAGTCACGAAGGCTGATGGTCCGGACCATAATAAGGTATTTTATTCAGTAGCTATGCTTGACAATAGGATAATAGGCAGGGGCAAAGGCAGCAGCAAAAAAGAATCTGAGCAGGATGCGGCCAAAGGCTCTTTAATATCATTATATAATCTGGATTTAGAATAGCAGTATTTTTACGGAGAATCAGCATTGTATCTTAAAAATATAACACTTAAGGGGTTTAAATCATTTGGGAACAGGAGCAGCCTTAATTTCGAATCAGGGATAAGCGTAATAGTCGGTCCCAATGGAAGCGGAAAGAGTAATATCGCAGATGGTATCTCATGGGTCCTCGGTGAACAGAGTCCAAAATCTCTGAGAGGAAGCTCCATGGGCGATGTGATATTTAGAAGCAAAAAGCAGGAAATGGGCATTGCTGAAGTATCCCTTCTCTTCAATAATAAAGACAGGCTCTTTGATGTTGAGTTCAGTGAGGTGAAGATCACAAGACGGGTCCTGACTGAAGGCGGGAGCGATTACTTCATTAATTCCTCTCCATGCAGGCTCATGGACATTCAGGAGATGATAGCAGATTCCGGGATCGGAAAAGGACTGCATATTATAATAAATCAGGGACAGGTCAATAAAATAGCATTGTTAAAGCCTGTGGAGAGAAAACTTATAATAGATGAAGCGCTCGGGCTGTCCAAACACAAAGACAGAAGAAAGAGATCTATTTCCAAACTTGAAAAGGTCAAAGACGATATTGGCCGCCTGAATGACCTTATGGAAGAGATCAGAAGGACCATGGACCCCCTGGAGATAGAAGCAAAGCGGGCCAGAGAATATGCCGCAGTAGCAAATGAGCTTAAAAGCGAAGAAATATCCCTTTTTCTTACAAATCTTTCGGGGCTCAATAGCTCATGGGCCAAAATGGAAGAAGATCATAAAAAAGCAAAAGACAGCATCAGGGAAATAGGCGATGGGATACTGGAAGTCGAAAGGGAAAAGGGAGACCTGATTAAGAATATAGGCTCAAAGCAGGCCGAATATGAGAGCTGGAGATCAAAAATAGAGTCCTTTGACAGCGGGACAAGCAGGCTCTCCAATAATATGGCGCTTATAGAGAGCAAGAAAAATGTGTTTTCCACTCTGTATAATATGTTCGACCTTGAAGCAGGCAATAGCGATATCCCGGGGGAGGCAGCGAGTGAGATTGCAGAGAAAAAAGAAAAAGAGCTGATGGATCTATCTTTTTTGGGAAAGATCACCAAAAAAATGGAGATGATAGAGGCACAGTTTAAAGCATATATAGACAGGGTCAATAAAGCGGTGAAAGGCAGCAGCATATCCAAAGATATAGAAAATGAGGGAGATATTATATATGGGGAACTCGGCAATATTCTTAAGGAGATGCAGGAAGGGAATATGCTCCGCCGGGGAGAGAAATCAAAGAAAGCTGCCCGGGAAAGTAAGAAACGGTTTGAAGAGGAAAAAAAGAGGTCAGAGCTCAGACTGAAAAGGATCAGGGATCTTAAAGGACTCTGCAGAGCAAACCTTGACAGGGCGGAAGCGGCATATAATATATTAAAAGAGTATAGCCTGGTATCTGAAAAGATAAAAAAGAGATTATATCCTGAATTTGAAAGGCAAAAAAGACTGATAGCCGGAGATCAGCAGAGGATAGAAAAATATAACCGCGATATCGGGGATCTAAAGATAAAGGAAAACAGGCTCGAGAATGATATATATAAAATAGATCTCAGGCGGGAGCAAATAAGGGAGAAAGTCAAATCGATAACCACAGCTATTGTCGATGACTACAATATGTCGATAGAATATGCTTCAAAGAATTTCAAACCATCGGATGATACGCCGCAGTCAGAGATAAAGGTAAGGCGGCTGAAAAGCAGGATGAGAAATTTTGGAAATGTCAATCCCAATGCAGCTATTGAATTTACGAAGATCAAGAAGAGATTTGATTTTTTAAATACCCAGAGGCAGGACCTCGCAGATAGCAAAAAACAGCTTGAGGGACTTATAAGAGAAATAAATGAAAAGATAGGCGGCGTCTTTCTTAAAAAGTTTGAAGAGATAAATGAGAGCTTCCAGCAGTATTTTAAGATACTTTTTCCCCGCGGGGAAGGCGAGATGATACTTGACAGGAATGAGAATGGAGCTGCAGGCGATGAGGACCTTGGAGTGGATCTCAAGGTTGATATAGGAAATAATAAGCTGGTATCGCTTTCCCTTTTAAGCGGAGGAGAAAAGTCACTGGTCTCAATGGCTTTTCTGTTCTCGGTATTCTCAATCAAACTTTCACCTTTCTATGTATTTGACGAAGCGGATGCCGCCCTTGATGATGCAAATATAGGAAGGTTTTTGAGCCTGGTAAAGAAATTTTCCGAGAAACAGCAGGTAATAGTAATAACCCATCAGAAAAAGACAATGGAGATAGCTGATACGATATATGGGGTCACTATGCAGTCAGACGGCATATCAAAGGTAGTCTCCGAAAAAATAGATAAAGAAGATATAAAGAACGGATAGCAGTGAAGAAAATATTTAAGAACCTTAATATTTTGTGGAACAGGTTTAAAAAAACCGGAGATGAATTCTGGGAGGAGCTCGAGGAAGAGCTGATAAGAGGAGATGTAAGCATAGATACAGCCGGCAGGATAATAAGCGGACTAAAGGAAAAAGCATATCTGGAAAAAATAAATGATATTGAGGGGATGAGAAGGCTCTTAAAAGATCAGATCATAGATATTCTGAAGACAGATGGCCGGACCGGACTTGAATATTCAAAAGAGCCCCCGACAGTCTATATGGTGATCGGAGTGAATGGAGTAGGAAAGACATCTGCAATTGCCAAGATGGCAAATATGTTTAAAGAAGAGGGTAAGAAAGTAATACTGGCTGCAGCAGATACATACCGCTCCGCGGCAGTCGAGCAGCTGGCCCATTTTGCAGATAAGCTTGATATCGATATGGTAAACCATCAGAGAAATGCGGATCCGGGAGCAGTAGTATATGACTGTCTTGACAGAGCTGTTGCGAGAAAAGCAGATATTGTAATAATAGATACTGCCGGAAGGATGCAGACATCATGCAATCTGATGGAAGAGCTAAAAAAAATAAAAAGAGTCGTCAAAAAAAGACTGGGCCGGGAACCGGATGAGGTCCTCCTTACCATAGATTCGACGACCGGACAGAATGCCAGGAGCCAGGCTGAAATATTTACAGAATTTATGGATGTAAGCGGAATAATACTAACTCCCGGTATTCTTAGCGGAGTAAAGTCCTTAATTTTTAAATTGCTAATGCTTTTTGCTTATGGTTCTTTTGCACATCGATTTTTTCGAAAAAGTCTCTTCCTGTGAGTATGATCTGATCAGGTTTTAATTCACCTTTTTTTATTATCTCTTTTATTTATTATTTTATTTGATAATAATTTAGAATTGTTATTGTTTTATCTATTTTGTAATCAATTTTTTAATATTATAAGTAGTATATTGATATCTTATCAAGCATACCATTGGTATGTCAATAATCTAAATTACTTCTATCATTTAAAAGCGAATACTTTCTTTAACTATAATTGACAACATATATAATTGGACAGGGGGGCATATTACAAAAAAATACCATAATTCTTCTGCCTATAAATATTATGCAGAGTGGAGCCTGGAAAGGACTAGCTAAATCATGATCAAATGTTAAAAAGCTTGCCTCAAATGTGCTTGAGGCCAAAAATTATTAAGCGAAATTTCACCGGTATTCTTCTTAATAATTTCCTGTAGGAAGCGAGAAGAGGCCCGCTACAAAATTAACAACTAAGGGGAAGAAGAAGAAAATAGCTGCAATGGTCACAAGGGCCACCGATCCAAAGATCATTCCCACCACACTCCTTAATATCTTTCTATTCTCCCTGACATCGTCAGGAATTGAAAGATCTGCTATTGCAAATACTATCGACACCAGCCCGAGCAGCACCGCAGGTATGCAGGTCTTTGTAAAAAGCAAAGCAAGTACACCTGGCCTATAAATATCAGGAAAGGCAGTAAGCGCTATTACAATGCCGGAAAAGATGCCGGCTGCTCCAAATATCATAGACAGTATTCCCGAAAGCCATGAGACTATTGATAAATTGCTGAACTGCGATCTTTTTAGCCTGGCGGATATTTTCTTTGTAAACATAAGTATAGCGGGACCAAAATTCTTTCTTTTAAAATTTGGGGCTATTAACTTTTCTACAAGCTCTTTTTTAAGTTTTTCACTTATTATATTCTCCAGTCCCCATCCGATCTCTATCCTGAACTGATTATTTTCTGTGGATATTAAAAGAAGTACTCCATTATTTTCTTCTTTTTTCCCGATCCCAAATTTATTAAAAAGTCTGGTCGCAGCTTCATCAATAGATATTTTTCCAGGAGTCTTCAGTGTCACAATAGCGATCTCAGCAGAGGTCCTTACTTCAATACCGTTTATTACCCTGTCTATTTTTTCAATATACTCAGCTTCGATTATACCGGCAAAATCACTTATATTCCGCTGAATATTTATATCATCAATATCTAATGTTTCTTCATATCTATCCATTTATCAAGCCTCCAAAAATATTTTAGCAGCTTTTTACATGATCATACTATATATCGATCATTACCATACTGATCATTACTGGTCTTGCAATCAAATGATTATAGCAGTATTTTTAAAACCTTTAAATTAAAAAGCATCCACTATATGTTCTATTATGCAATAATGACCTGAAATGCGTGCAAGCCTGTGGATATCATGGTCCTTTCCGGAGAGTCTTTCAAGTCTTTTCCTGTCAGTTAGTATGGAAATAATATCAAACCTTATATCATAGCCACCACTGCCTTTAAACCCCTTGAGAAAATACCGGGCGACTTTCCTGATCCTTCTCACTCTTGCAGTATTTATGCTTTCTTCAGGACGTCCATACTGCTGTGTCGTTCTTGTCTTTACTTCTACAAAGACTACCGTATCTTCTTTTTCTGCAATTATATCTATCTCTCCGGCAGATACTGAATAATTTTTCTGAAGTATCCGATAGCCCTTTTCTTTCAAAAAGCTTCCCGCTGCTGCCTCGCCGAGGGTCCCGATTTCTTTATTGCTCCATAAATTCTCCATCTCAAGTATCCAATACTCCCCTGAAAGTCATCCTGTGTATGCTGGTGGGTCCATATTCCTTAATAGACATCAGATGTTTCTTTGTCCCATACCCCTTATTTTTATCAAATCCGTATTCCGGAAATGAAAGCGCCATTTCTTCCATTATCCTATCCCTTGTCACTTTAGCGACAATAGAAGCTGCTGCGATCGTTATGCTCTGCTGATCCCCTTTTGTTATGGGTATAAATCCTGTAAGGCTGATGGAGGCCAGCTTTTTACTATTAATATTTATAAAATCAGAAATGATTATATCCGGTTTTATTTTCAAATTGGAAGCGGCAAGGTCGATTGCCCTTATGTTTGCTATAGTTATATTTTGCCTGTCTATATCAGCCGGGCTTATCATGGCAGTGGACCAGCATATGCACGACTCCGTTATCTTCTTAAATAGATGCTGTCTCTTTAACGGGGTAAGCTTTTTGGAGTCATCGATGCCCTCTATCATGAGGTTTTTCCTGTCCATTATCACTGCCGCCGCCACAAGAGGGCCGGCAAGGGAGCCTCTTCCCACTTCGTCTGCGCCTGCTATCAGGTCATAGCCCATGCTATAGAGCTGGTCCTCATAACAGCAAAGACCCAGTAACCTTTTGATCTCAGAAAACTTCATTTTTATTAAATAAGAAGGACTTTTACCATCTCGAAGGCGGCCAGTAGACTATCAGGAATTCACCAAATATATCTTCTTCCTGTATCGTCCCAAAGTATCTGCTGTCAAAACTATTGTTTCTATTGTCCCCCATAACAAATACTTCATCTTCCCCGACCGTAATAGTCTGGTTAAGATATGATATATTCTGTCCGTCCGGGAGATATTTTTCCTCTATCCTTTCACCATTTACAAAGATCTCACCTTCGCTTGTTAGCACGATCTCATCACCTTCTATGGCGATCGCTCTCTTTACAAGTTCTTTCCCGTCTTCAGTGGCAGAGTGAAAAGCTATTATATCTCCCCTGGCCAGCGTACCGGCTTTGTATGAAAGTTTATTGACTATCACCTTGTCTCCGACCATAAGAGTGGGCTCCATGGATGGGGTCGGCACAATAAATGGTTCGAATATGAATATTCTTATAAGGATCGCTACGGCAACTGCGCTTATGACGGCAATAAAATATCCAAGAATTTCCTGTCCTGCTTTTTTGGTCCCACCACCATCATTTTTAATATTATCCGGCATTAAATTCAGTTTGGATTACTTTTTTACTTTGACTTTTGCCCTTTTGCCGACTCTGTCTCTGAGATAATACAGCTTTGATCTTCTAACGATACCTTCATTGATCTTTTCTATCTCCTGTATTACCGGGGAATGAAGAAGGAATGTCCTCTCGACCCCTACATTATTGAAGGATATCTTTCTAATAGTAAAGGTCTTATTGATGCCTGAACCCTGAGTCTTTATTACTATTCCCTCAAATGCCTGTATCCTGTCTTTATTTTCTTCACTGATCTTTATCTTTACCTTCAGCTTGTCTCCGGACTTGAATGAAGGCAGATCAGTTTTTAAAAATTTGTTTTCAATCTTATCTATTTTGTTCATACTTGTACTCCAAAATCAATCTTTGACGGATAAAACTTATAAAATATAATGAATTTAGTTCCTTTTGTCAAATAAATCCGGCCTTCTTTTTTTTGTTATCTCAAAAGACTTTTTTTTTCTCCATTTTTGGATATCACCATGGTTCCCGCTTTGCAGCACTCCGGGGACCTCAAGCTCCCTGTAAGAAGGGGGCCTGGTATACTGAGGCCAGTCAAGGAGCCCGTCCTCGAATGATTCCGAGTACAGGGATTCCTCCTTTCCCACCACTCCCGGTATCAGCCTTATCACCCCGTCTACAAGCACCATAGCCGGTATCTCTCCTCCGGTCAGCACATAATCCCCTATAGATATTTCCATATCCACAGAGAGCTCTATGAATCTCTGGTCCACTCCTTCATATCTTCCACATACAAGTATCAGGTTTTCCATTGCTGATAATTTCTTAAAACATGCCTGCTGCAGCCTTTCTCCTCCGGGTGTCATCAGGACCGTCTTCTGAAGACTGGAATCTTCTATGGCATTCTTTTTCTTTATATGGTTTACCGCTCTATCAAGAGGGCCGGCCATAAGGACCATTCCCGGACCCCCGCCATATGGGCGGTCATCTATCTTCCTGTGCCTGCTTTCCGAAAAGTCCCTCAGGTCATATACATTCATTGTACAGCTGCCGCTTTTAAATGCTTCTTTAATGACCCCATATTCAATTATATTTTCGAAGATCTGTGGGAAGATGGTTATTATATCAATAATCATATCAGTTTCATCACTTAAAGATTATTATGTTAAATATATTCAGGTATTTTTTTCAGTATGATCTTTTTTTCTATGATATCTATACTTTTGATATAGTCATCTATAAAAGGAACACAAAAAAGTCCTTTGCTTGCGCCATTTATTTCCAGATCCTTATTCTCTAACCTGATAATAAGATTTTCATTTGACGGGATCTCTTCTACTTTTTCTACCTTTCCAAGGACTGTTCCATCATCCAGCCATACAGCGCATCCCTCCAGGTCTTCTATCCAGAACTCACCGCTATCAAGGACAGGGGACTGCTCCGGACTCCTATAAAGCTCTGATCCTCTGATGCCATCGGCTCCATTTCTGTCATTTATCCCCTCAAACTTGATCACTGCAGTTTCGCCCCTCTTTTTCCTTATCAGGACTATTTTCTCTATGATCATCTTTTCAGAGCAATCATCACCGGTATATAGCGCAGAACCTTCTACTATAGAATCGGGATAATCAGTTAACAGCATAACATTTACTTCTCCTTTAATGCCATGCGGTTTTCCGACTATCCCGATTAATTTTGCATCTACGTGTTTATGCGACATTTATTGACTTTTCAAAGATAAAACAAATCTGATCAGTCTAATATTTTGACTATTGAAGATTTGCCCCTCTTAGCAGACGCGGCTCTCATAACAATCCTTAAAGCATTCGCAGTACGGCCCTTTTTCCCTATAACTTTTCCAAGGTCATCTTCTGCAACTTTGAGTTTGAAGATTATGGTTTTTTCATCCTCTTCTTCTTCCTCAATCTCTACACTATCCGGACTGTCAACCAGTTCCTTAACCATGTATTCCAGCAGTTCTCTCACTTCCATACCTCCAAGTTAAATTGTTATAACTACACCTTCAGGTCCACTATTCCAAAAATCTTTTCCACTGTATTCGAGGGTCTTGCCCCTTTCTTCATCCATTCTACTGCTTTTTCCTTATCAACCACAACAGTAGATGGGTCCGTCTTAGGATCATATGTTCCTATTTTTTCAATGAATTTCCCATCTCTCGGAGCTCTGCTATCCGCTACCACGATCCGGTAGAAGGGTTGTTTTTTTGACCCGATCCTGGTCAATCTAATCTTTACGCTCAATCCAAAAACCTCCAACTCTAAAATATAGTCTTATGACTTTCTAATTATATAGTTTTATTTTTAACTTGCAAAACATTTTTAAATCCCCATCGGACCGCCAAAGGGCATCCCCATCCTGCCCTTAAGGCTGGAGAAGTGCCTCATCATTTGTTTTGTCTTCACGAACTGCTTGAGAAGCTTATTCACCTCATTGACTGAATTGCCGCTTCCTCTTGCTATCCTTTTTTTCCTGCTGCCGTTTATTATATCCGGATTTCTTCTCTCGGACAATGTCATCGAATTTATTATTGCCTCCATGCGGTCAAGATGAGACTGATCGAAATTCATTTTCTTAAAAGCTTTATTATTTCCTGAGATGGGAAGCATCGACATGACTTTCTCCAGAGATCCCATTTTTTTTATGCTCTTAAGCTGTTCTATAAAATCCTCAAAATTAAGCTGCTCTTTTTCTATCTTCCGGGAGAGCTCCTCTGCCTTCTTTTCGTCTATGACTTTTTCAGCCTTTTCTATAAGTGTTAGGACATCTCCCTTTCCCAGTATCCTGGATGCTATCCTGTCAGGATAAAAAATATCAAAGTCTTCTACCTTTTCACCATTTGAGACAAATTTTATGGGTTTTTTTACCACATAATATACTGACAGTGCGGCGCCGCCTCTTGTATCGCTATCAAGTTTTGTAAGGATTATTCCATCGCACTCGACTGCAGAATTAAAAGCAGATGCAATATTTATAGCTTCCTGTCCCGTCATCGCATCCA
>Ga0255366_10313_pt1 | contig 10077 bp, 9 predicted proteins | sample ANMaggSeSYBR01C4_FD_182086 | JGI IMG/M metagenome (GOLD analysis project Ga0255366, IMG submission 182086) | Sediment cell enrichment communities from methane seep in Santa Monica Basin, California, United Staets - ANME aggregate JGI... | ecosystem: Environmental > Aquatic > Marine > Cold seeps >... | reverse complement strand
CACCTTCTTTGAGGATCTTGATGATCTGGCTTTCGCTGTGCCTGCTCCTTTTCATGTTTGGCTCCTTTTTACCATTTGTGTCTACTTATCGCTGGTACTATTTTAGGGGAGCCTTACCTACACAAGGTTATGCGTAAACTGTCCATTGTGTTCATTTTTTCCGCGGTGTCTCATTAAAACTTCACAAAATTGCACCACAAAAACCAAACGGGAAAGGCGATTTTAAAATTTGGTATTCAATGGCACAATTTCTCATTTTCTCCTTGAATATTGGTCCTTAGAGACAACGGGGAACAAAAGAGGGAATCAATATTTAACTATTTTTTAGACACGGTACATAAGAACAAGTGTTCGGGGCCCAACATGTTGGTCCTGCCATATGGGGGCAACCTCCATCGGGCAAGTTGACATGGCTAACGGCAGCGCGGTTGCAAATGTACGCTGAATTGAGTTTAGACCACAAGATATTGAAGGACATAGTAGCAAAAAAGCTGTAAAGCCCGACACTCGGCGGAAAATGGCCAACTATGCCGTTGAAACCCACAAAACCAGTGAGCGTCGGGCTTGCCGATTGGCTGCTCTCAGTCGAAGTGGCTAATGGTATGTGAGAAAGACATCCAATGACGATGAGATTAAGGGCAAGCTTGCCTAGATAGCCGAAGATCATCATCGCTGGGGATTCAGAAAGATGGCAGCAGCGGTTTTTCCCTCCGCCAGCAGGTACAGGTACTGTTTCTGTCTGAAAGTGAGATAAGGTCTGGTTCTAAACTGGTGATGAGATTTCAAGTTTCCCGCAAGAACATGCAGCCTGGTAATTATTCCTATTTTGTCTATTATCAGCATGCTCAAGAATAGAACAATAATACTATAATAATCAAAAACCCAGAAATATCAAGGGTGATTTTGTGGTACTTACATTCAAATCAAATCCTTGATTCGGCAGAATATGATTTCTGCATGGTATATCCTATATTTATGCCAGAGTAGTGGTATATCAAGACGATTCAAGCTGTTCTTGATGTTTTTTGGTTATTTGGAGAGAAGACCACCAAATGCCAATAGTTGCACCAATAAAAATAGCCACACCTGTAACACCTCTGAAACCTACTTTTGACCCGCGGAAAGCATACATAACCACGGAAATCAGAAGGATTGTTACAGCAATCCTCGCCATCCAAATTAATTCATTTGATATATTGAACATTGATTTACCGATCAAAAAAACGATCAACCCAGAGATAAGAAGAACACCCAAATAGAAAAGAGCTATGATTGCTATCAGCGGAAAGGGAGATTGATATATCTGTGGTTCAATTAATCCCATTAACATGGGCGGGATCATTTTTGAATCTCGAATAGCCCAGTTATATGCATATCGATGTGCATTTAGGCCAGGATCCTGTGCGAGGGCTTGCTGAAGTGTCAATACTTCTACATCATTCTGAACTTTCAGCCATTCCAATAAAGAGTTGAACTCTGCAAAATCCATTTGCGGGACATTTACGTCATTTCCAAGAATATCAAATTGATGAAATAGCGTCACAATTATTGGACGAGGATCGATGCTGTCTCTTGCATTGATAACCGTTTTCTGCAGGTCAGATAACTCGCAGGTAGAAGGCAAAAATAATAACGGTGAACTTCTCATTGGCATCCCGTCTTGGTCAGCTGAAAGCACTGAGAACCCGAGTTCATTCAGTATATTGAGGGTGTTAGTATCGTATCGATTCCAAGGTGGAATAAAAGTGGTTATTGGGGTTTTCAAACGATCATTTAATAAACTTGCACCTTCTGAAATTTTCTCATACTGTAAGACATAATCCAACCCTTTAAATTCCCTATGCCCTCCTTCAGCCGGAATTGTTTGGTGGCTGTAGCCATGCATTGCCACTTCCATAACACCTTCCTGTACGGCTGAAGTTAATAATTCTATTTTTGCTGATCCTAAAGGTATGTTTTCAGCCTCGGCCTGGTCTAGAGCGGGATCCCCCTGATTACCATTGAAAACAAAAGGTATTACTCCCGTTGTGAAAGCCATTCCGTTGCTGTGAAAAGCAGAAATAAGCTTCGTTTCAAGGACGGTATCGGAAATCTCAGAGATATCATCATAACGAAAAACAACTGTGATGCGTTTGCGGGATGGGTAGGAACAGACCACTATAACTAAGGCGGCAATTAACATAATTCCTAGGGTTATCGATATATTTCTTTTCATATTTTCCTATGAACGCATATTAGTTATTAATTTTCAACTGAATTTAAGTACGAATGATATTATCAAAGATAATATCATAATGGTATTAATGAGCTTAACCACATTGAGTATAACACCAGCGATAACCTCTTACAGGGCGGGCTGTGTGTCAACTATGGATATTACAAGCAATTCTGTGTTTGGTTATATATCAGCCACTTTCGCAAACACTATTTCAAGTCGGTGAGAGAAACGGCGCGAGCCCGGATGACTTTACAAAGTGGGAAGTGGATAAGAATGCAAAAACCTCAACCCAGCTTGAGATAAAAAATGTGAACAGGGTGTATGAAGAGAAATTCAGAAACGATCAGGAGCAATGAAAAAGACGTGAACCAGTCACGTCATGTTCTAAGAACGCGCAAGGTGAGACTAGGTGAAAACAAAAAAACTATTTCACCCTCACAATGAAGTAAAACCCAGGTGTAATGCAGGTAGTTGATAGAAAATGAAATACAACCAATCGTTCATCAATTCAAATCTAACTATTGACTTTTATTAATTGATTTGCTATATTACTGGTATATACATGTATATCACTTATCGCGATGATAAAAATTAATAAGAGAAGCGATCGTCCAATTTACAAACAAATCTATGATGGCTTTTTCCAATTAATTGAAAGTGGAGAATTAAAAGCTGGCGATTCAATCCCTTCGGAAAGGGATCTCTGCGAAGATTTATATATTAGCCGCATGACCCTTCGAGCGGCAATTAACCAGTTGGTGCGGGATGGTTTGCTGACCAGAAAACATGGGTCAAACACATTTGTATCCGCGACCCGAATTGTAAAGAATGCGCTGGGGTTCATGTCTTTTTCCGAAGAAATGCATACCAGAAATATGACAGCATACTCAAAAGTGATTGCTCTGGAAGAGAGAAAAGCGGATGATTCAGCAGCTTCTCAATTAGACATGCCATCTGGAGCACCTGTAATATATCTTGAACGTATCAGATACGCGAATGATGAACCAATCGCATTTGAGAAGGTGCATTTACCTGCCGATCGCTTTCCTGGATTATTAGAGTATGACTTTAATAATCAATCATTGTATGAAGTGTTGGAAAATAACTACAATTGCATTCCTGTAATTGCTGAAGAGATCATTGAATCTATTGTTTTTGATGAAAATGAAGCGCAATTGATGGGTGTATTAGAAAACTCCCCCGCGCTTCTTGTGAAAAGAATTACAAGGGATGAGATGGGGAATTCAGTGGAAGCCGTCAACACACTTTACCGGGGGGACCGGTATCAAATTTTACTTATAAGGCGTCGCCAAGAGGGAAAAGATAATATAGAAGGTATGTAGAGAGGAATATGGTATTACCCAAAGGATTAATTGTCTCATGCCAGGCATATGAAGGTGATCCTATGTTTGGTTCTCATATCATGGCAAAAATGGCTAAAGCTGCTGAAGTGGGGGGGGCTGTGGCAATTCGGGCAAATTCTCCTCAAGATGTACGTGCTATCCGCCAGATTACAAAACTCCCAATAATTGGGTTGTATAAGGTATATTCTTCAGCGTCAGATGTCTATATAACTCCAGATTTCGATTCAGCTGAGAGCATCGCGTTGGCGGGAAGCGATATTATTGCGATAGATTCCACCAACCGTGTCAGGCCAAAGAATATTAAGTTATCCGACCTTTTCAAATTTATTCAAGATTCGCTACATAAATCAATTATGGCAGATATCTCTTGTGTGGAAGATGCGCTTATTGCGGAGTCTTTGGGAGCAGACATTGTCAGCACAACGTTGTCAGGATATACCTCCCTTCGGAGGTCAGCATTAGAAGGGCCGGATTTAGATTTGGTGGAGGAACTGGTTAAAACTGTTCAAATACCAGTAGTCGCAGAGGGGAGATATCATGAACCTGGTCAGGTCGCCCGGGCGATCATTTTAGGTGCGCATGCGGTGGTGGTGGGTGAGTCCATAACTCGCCCGGAAAAAATTACAGAAAGGTATGTAAAAACAATAAATAGTCTTTTGAATGATGAAAAATAAAATATCAATATTCCTGGATAAATATAAATTAATTATGCCCGCTGTGATCGTTCTGCTTGTTGTGACAGTCTTTCCATTTATCTACACATTAAATGTTAGTTTACATAAAGTGGTTGGAAGAAATATTAGGACAAAGTGGCCGTGGGTTGGTTTGAAGAATTTTATTATGGTCATGAAAGATAAGGTAATGTGGAATTCATTGCTCAGAACAATAGAATTCATTCTAATTGTTATTGTTGCTGAATTATTAATTGGTTTCTTGCTGGCGCTTATTTTTGACCAGGAATCTAAATTACTGCGTTTTATGAGAACTTTTCTGATTATTCCAATGGTAATAACCCCGGTTGTTGTAGGGCTAATGTGGAAAGCAATGCTCAAGTTGAAAGGGGGATTGGTAAATAATGTCATTAGCTCAATAGGTTTTACACCTGTTCCATGGCTTACTTCTCAACCTATAGAAATAATAAGAAACATTCCCGTGATCGGGCAGTTTTTCGTCAATCACCTCAATGCAAAATTCAGTTTCTTGTCTCTAATAATCATAGATATTTGGCAGTGGACTCCATTTGTTATGTTGATATTGCTTAGCAGTTTGCAGTCAATATCTCAAGAAGTAAAAGAAGCGGCAGAGGTGGATGGTGCCAATTATTGGCAGAAGATTTATTACGTTGTCCTTCCCCTTTTAAAACCCACAATTATTGTTATTTTCCTTCTCCGCACAATTGATGCGGTAAAGGTTTTTGATACGGTCTATGCGTTGTTTGGAAGTGCAGCAGAACAGCGCCTATTAAATGTCCATGTAATGAATATCGCACTCCGAATTAGAAATTATGGACAAGGCGCTGCCCTTTCGATCATCATCCTGTTTTGTACAAGTATGATTAGTCAATGGTTTGTAAAATTTATTAACAAGGGGCCTATAAATGAGTAAATATAGATTACTTGGTTATCTGAAGAAAATTCTTATTATTCTTTTATCAATTCTAATTTTCTTGATATGGATTGTGCCTATCATTTGGCTGATCTATGGTTCTTTTTTGCCATCTGATTCGATCGCGCGGAGTGATTTTGGATTTGCTCTAACACTTGATAATTACCGCGAGGTGTTTGAAAGGACCCAGGTTTTAAAATTTCTTAAGAATAGTGTAATTGTTGGATTCACCGCAACTTTTCTTTCCGCTTTGATTGGGATTCCTGCGGCATACAGTATGGCTCGCTGGAACACTGGGGGTTCAGGATTAGCATTTTGGATTCTTTCAAGCCGCATGATGCCCCCCGCGGTATCTATTATTCCATTCTTTCTTTTGTTTTCAAAAATTGGTATTGTTGACACGATTTTTGGATTGATCATTGTTCACCTTACCTTTGGATTGGCTTTCGTTATCTGGATGTCTCGTGTTTTTATTTATGAGGTCCCCGTTGAAATAGAAGAAGCTGCCAGGGTAGATGGGGCAAATCTTTGGACAATCATTTCAAAGATCACCCTGCCGCTCGCGCGTCCGGGGTTGATTGCCACAATGATATTGAACTTGATTTTTTCTTGGAATGAATATTTGTTTGCTTTTTCATTATCTCTAACTGAAAAGTCTCGCACTCTGCCGATTGTTGCGGGCATATTTGTGACAAGCTATCAAATTAAATGGGGGCCGATGTTTGCTGCTGCATGTATTATCATGATCCCAATTCTTGTCTTGGCGCTTTTGGTTCAACGCCATATCATCGGGGGGCTGACAATGGGGGCATTTAAATAACAACATGTAAAAGGAGGTAAATAAAACAATTTTGAACAGATCATAAAAACTTACGACTAGGTACGATATAAAAAATAGAAAGATTTTCAAGATGGAGGAAGAAATGCAAAGCAAGAAAAAAATAAATATTCTATTAGTTGGGTTGCTGGTGCTGGCTCTAATGAGTGCGTGTGCAGCTCCTGCGGCTGAAGAGCCGGCGGTTGCGGAACCTGAAGAGGAAGCAGTCGTAGAGGAAGAAGCTGTGGAAGAGGCTGAAGCGCTCCCTTTGGTGAAAGTGGTCATCATGAGTGGCCCTGAAGCAGATGGTATGAAAACAGTGGCGCAGGCGTACACCGACATCACAGGCAACCCGGTAGAGATTGTTGAACAAGGGAGGGATACCTACTTAACATTGATTCCAACTCAACTGCTGGCTGGCACGGATGCGTTTGATTTGGCGTTCATTCAATCTACAATGGTCGGAGAACTGGCTCAGGCTGAAGCGATCTTACCGCTGACACCATATCTGGATGCTCTTTCCGCTGAAGAAGCCCAGGATGTGGATGTGGATGATGTGCTTGTGCCGGCTATGTATGATGGGGCGATATATGGTTTGCCAACTGACATCAGCACCCTATTCCTTTTTTATCGTTCGGATTTGATTCCCGAACCCCCAGATACTTGGGAAGAGACGCTCGAATTAGCCCGGGAATTTTCGCAATCTCAAAATAGTGATTCTCCCACCCCGTATGGCTTGGCGTTTGATGGTGTTCCGGGGGAGAGTTTGCCGGAGACCTTTTACAATGTCATGTGGTCATTTGGTGGAGAAGTTGTGGATGAAAGTGGCAGTGTAGCCGTAGATCAGGCGGGTGCTGTCGAAGCGGGAGAATTTTGGCAGACCCTAGCGGAAGAAGAACTGGTCCCGCCGGAGATCCTTTCATGGGGCTTTGGTGAGGTCCTGGCAGCTATTGAATCAGGTGAGGTTGCCATGGCGGTGCCTGCATGGAATGCAATGTATCCAATTGTGCTGAACGGTACCAGTGAATTCAAGGATGTGATTAAGGTTGCATCTGTTCCCGGTGTGGAACAGGATGACGGATCTATCCTTCGAGTTCCATATACCCATAGCTATTTCTTTGCTCTCAATAGCGCTAGCATGAATCTCGATGCGGCATTTAAATTCTTGGCATGGGCAACAGGCAAAGAGGGTGGCTTGATTTATGCTAAAGCGGGCGGGGCGCCAAGCAGAAAGTCAGTCTTTACCTCGGAAGAATTGGCAGATGCGCGGCCCGAATTTCCTTTAATGCTCGAATCACTTGAAATGGCAAAACTGGGTCCCCCAATTTGCTATTGGCCAGAGCACATTGATGCAATGAATACTGCCTTGGCTTCAATTCTTGATCTGAGTCAAACTCCTCAAGATGCGTTCTCGAACGCGGCAGAAACAATGCGGCAGGCAAAGGCTGCTTGCGAATAATTAATGTTTATTATGTCCGCCAGCGTTACAGCTGGCGGACAAATTTCATAAAATCATCAAGGATAAGAAAATAACATGAATCAGTTGGTACAAGCTTTAAAAAACAAGATTGTCGTCGCGATAGACTCACCTCCCGGTGATCCTTTCGGCGATTTAGAATTGAAAGTGGCCATGGCTCGTGCTGCAGAGGTCGGAGGTGCGGGTGCGCTTCGTGTTGGCGGAAGTGAGTTAATAAAAGCAGTAAGTGCTGAGGTTACCATTCCTGTAATTGGATATATTAAACTGGATCATCCCGATTATTCGATCGTCCGTGTGACGCCCACATTCAAAGATGCCTGTCTGGCAGTTGAATCAGGTGTGGCAATTCTCGCGCTTGAATTAACTGGGCGGGTTCGTTCTGATGGATTAACGGACCAGGAAATAATTACTAAGATTAAAAATGAACTGGATGTGCCGGTCATTGCAGATACTTCTACATTTGATGAGGCCGTCAATGCAGAAAAAACAGGGGTGGATATGGTCACGACTACTTTGGTTGGCTATACTCCCCAGAGCAAGCGCAGTAAAGATTTTGACTTTGATCTCTTAGCACGTCTATGCAAAAGTATTAAGATCCCTGTAATTGCGGAAGGGCACATTGCTTCTCCCGCGGAAGCGCAGAAAGCCGTAAGTATGGGGGCATATTGTGTGGTGGTTGGCTCAATGATTTCTAGGCCTCATTTAATAACAAAAAAATATACCGATGAAATTCTAAAGGTTCAAAAATAATAAAAGGAAAAATTGATATGCGCTGGAAAGATTTAACGGTAAAAGTAATAAATATAGAGGGTTTTTGTCCGGTGTACGAAGTCGGGGATGCATTTTTTTTGGATCAGGGCTATAAGTTGAATTGTTCGAAATCCTGTAGTGTGTGTGTCCACGCGCTCAACTCAATTATGAGTTTCATGGTTCCTCTCAGCGCCGGGCTGCCGCTCAAAGACCTTGGCCTCGGTCATGAAGATGATGATATCGCCTACGTGCAGTGCTTAGATCCAGGTCCTCCCTACACGGAAGGCGGTACGGTTACCTTTGCTATAACAAGGAGTGATGCAGTACAAGATGAATGACCCTATCCTCTCAGTTGATATCGGCGCCTCAAAAATTGCCGTAGGTTTAGTGTATCCAGATGGAAGCGTGGATCATCGGAAAGAAACGCCGACGGAGGCACATAAAGGTGGCGAATCATTAATGGTGAAAGTGATCAACCTGTGTCGGGCTTTTATCATCGAAGTGGGTCAAGAAAAAGGTTCATCAGCGCCTGGTATTAATCCCATATCCATCGGGATATCATCAGCGGGTCAAATTGATGATTCCACAGGCACGGTCATATTTGCCACAGAAAACCTCCCCGGTTGGACTGGAATGGATATCAAGGGCAGGATTGAATCCGCGCTTGGGATTGAAACCTATGTGGAAAATGATGTCAATTGCCTGGCTTTGGGTGAAGCAAATTTCGGTGCGGGAAAAGGGAACAAACACATTCTTTTCTTGGCGGTTGGAACCGGGATCGGAGGCGCCATCATTATTGATGGCAAACTCTACCGCGGATGGAAAGGATCTGCGGGCGAGCTCGGCCATATCACCATAGATTATCAGGGCAACCTGTGCAACTGCGGCTCTCGTGGCTGTATTGAAATGTATGCATCCGGTCCAGCAATTGAAAAAGCTTATAACAAAGGTGATAAAGGAAAACAAATTACCTGCAAAGAGATTACTTCCTTTGCCCAGGCTGGTGATAAATATGCGCTTAGCGTCATTACATCAGCCGGGAAATACTTGGGGATTTGTCTGTTTGGTATATTGAATTTATTGAATCCAGAAATGGTTATCCTTGGTGGGGGTGTGCTTAGCACAAATGATATCTATCTAAATGCGGTCCGTCAGGCAGTCGCGCAAAATGCGCTTGGTCCCATGAAAGACACGCCGATTATTAGAACACAGCTGAAGGGTAATATCGCCAATCTTGTCGGCGCTGCGGTTGTCTCAAGGCAGCACCTGAATAAAATGTCCTCCTGAGACCGCAGGTCGAAGTATCCTGGCCAATTCATAAATGGTGTTCTCAATGTAACTAGGACTATTGATATTAATTATCAGGTTTGGAGTACGATAGACATAAAGGCATATAAAAGATTTGTTTCTGGAGACTATTCAGATCGCGATTTGCTAGCCGAACAGATTGTGAATATGCTTTATGTCATTCGCAACAACCTTGTCCACGGTGGTAAAAGCCCTACAGAGGCAAATGAAATCAGTGTTGTTAAAAACGCGATTCCCTTACTTGAGATCGTTGTGCTAAGTTTTATTCAAGAAGAATAAATTATATTTGATATGTGCTCGTATCAATCCAAAGTAAAACTAAAGAATAAGACAAGAAACCTAATCAAAAATCCCACCATTATCCAATATACAATACGAAAAGTGCGTTGTCTTCATCTTTTCTGCATTAGTAGTAGTTCATAATTAATCAACAGCTGCTAGGTGATTATTACATAGCCACCCTTTTTTAATTCTCAAATTCATAGCCTTGATTCATGAAATGGATTTAAAATTGAGTAGCTTGTTTTTGAATTTGGCT
>Ga0255366_10312_pt1 | contig 10090 bp, 13 predicted proteins | sample ANMaggSeSYBR01C4_FD_182086 | JGI IMG/M metagenome (GOLD analysis project Ga0255366, IMG submission 182086) | Sediment cell enrichment communities from methane seep in Santa Monica Basin, California, United Staets - ANME aggregate JGI... | ecosystem: Environmental > Aquatic > Marine > Cold seeps >... | reverse complement strand
TACGGCTGCTGGGTGATTAGAAGCAGTTTTAATATTACTTTTTGGCAATGCACCAAGAGCTTGTCTAGGATATGAAAAAGCTGATTGTAAGTTTTGAGAAGTAGATTTTGGCATGGATGATGAAATTGGTTTAGATACCTTATTACTAAGTGATTGTGTTGATCTAAATAAATCTTTATTAATTCCAAACATCTTTATTTCTTTAGCTTTTGAAGCTATAGTTTTTCCTATGTTTCCAATAGCTTTTATTTTACCAAGACTAGGTATAGGAGCTACTACAGCGGCAGTACTTACCAAATTTCTTATCATATTTAAAGGACCACTTGGGGCGTTTTTTACACCTCTCCAAAATTTAGTTAATCCACTTGCATCTGGTTTTATATCTCCAAGTCTCTCTACTTGCTGATCTCTTTTTTCATTAGTCAAAAAAGCATGTTCATTATGAGCTTGTTGAGCTTGTTGAGGAGCACCGGAATAACGGTTTGCTTGAAATACCATAATATTAATATTTAATGATGTTTTTCGTCATACTTAAGATCACCAGCTAATTTAGAAATATGTTTTTCATCAGCTGTCATATCTATATCACTATGTCCATGTTTGTCATCATATTTAACATCTTCTTTTAGATATTCCATATGTTTTTCGTCATCATATTTAGTTGCTTCGTAGTTACTAGCGGTTACTTTAGTGTGAGAATGTCTTGAGTTACCTGAGTATTGGCCTTTGTGACCTTGTTCGTTTACTGCCATAATATTATTTTTTTAATTTAGGGTAATGTCTATATACACAAGCTTTAATTCCAGCTGGTCTAGGTGCATTGTGAGCTAGTTTAAGAGCAGACTTAGCTCTTTTTTCAGTATTAACAGGATAAGTTCCTTTTGGTGCTCCACCTGATGGACCACAAAAAGGACCATCTGAAGAGTCATATTTACCAGCGTTACTTCCCCCTGGTTTTTCGTCGTTTTTTGTTGAACCTACTTTTTTAGCAGCTCCTAACGGATTGTGTTGTTGAATATAAGCCATGATTTTTTATTTACCTACTATTATATCTGCAACGGTAACTGTATTTAAAGCTGTTACATAATCTACAGCAACAGGAAGAATAGTTCCTGCTGGTACCGCTTTAAAAGTTAAAGCTTGCGCTGCAATTGGAGCGTCTACATTTACTGTATCAACTACTGCAGTTCCATCACCACCACCACCGGCAACTGTTATTATATCCCCTGGGTTATAACCAGAACCAGCCGCGTTTATCGCGATTACTGTTATAGCACCTGCAACCGCAGTTGTATTTACCGTTAAACCAGATGCATTAGCATTAGAACATGTTGTGGCAGCTCCTGTAGCTGTTGTATAACCTGAACCTCCAGCAGAAAGCGTTAAAGTAGCAACAGAATTTAAACTCGTTCCAGGTAGTATAACACTAACATCACCTGCAGCACCTACGTACAAGATTGAACTATTTAAAAAAGTTCCTAAATTTCCAGTTTGATTCTCATGAACCCAAGCTGGTCTAGGATCTATTGAGGCTATCATTGTTGCTGTTAAAGGCATACCTCTAGATATTATACTATCGTTTGTTGGAAATTGTCCCATTGTAATTTATTTTTTTAATTAATATTTAATCTCTTTGAGCGCATAAAACTGCGTTAAGAGGTTTGTAAGAGGTTGGAGCTTTTAAGATTTGCATCCCTGTTATTCCAGAGCTTGAACCTTTCCCGTGTGGTCTACCTTCTTGATCTAGTGGCCCATCCCATATATGAGATTCCCCAACTATACCAACTTTGCTCCCAGGTTTTAATTCTTCCATTGAAGGATCGTATTTTGTGTTGTGCATAATTAATATTTTTTTTGTTAAATAAGTGATCTACTTTGTAGGGCCATACTTCTTTCGAATTCATCACCATACATTTGGTTTGCGGTTTGTTCAGCTATTGGATTAAAGCCTCCGGCAGGTGGTCTTCCACCACCACCAGCATATTGAATATCCGGTGAAGTAGGAATAGCTGAAGTATCTCCTACTGGAGATGGTTGAGCTAAATTACCTTGTACCGGTGCTATAGGAATTTCAGGACTAGGCATATCACCTGTTCCTCCAAGTTTACTCTCTATGTTATCTAATTTACTTATAACATTGGTTTCAAAACCGCTTCTACTTTGACCTGATAGTGGTTGTGTAATACGAGAAGTAGCGTGACCAGCTACTGTTCCAAATAATCCCATAATTATCTATTTTTATCTTTATTTACGTTTTTTATTGAGGTAATCATAACTTTATCAATATATGATTCACCTTTCATAATTTTATTTCTTCTTGAACTAGTAGGTATATCATCTTCTCCAAGCATTATTCTATAAACTCTATTAATTAAATGTTTACATTTTAAAGAAGTTTTATAGATATTATATTTTTGTGTAGTTCTATTTCTAGTTCTCCATACTTTTATCCACTCCCCTTTTATTAATCTACTCCATCTTCTGTTATCCCAACTATAAGAATATATACCCATTTCGAAATCTTTTTTAGAAAATAAATCTATACAATCTAAATAAATTAATAATTCGAAATCTGAATCAGTTAGGGTGTTGTTTTTGCAAGCCCATCTGCGTATTATACGGTAATGTTTTAACAAATTGAGATTCTTTAAGTCTCTTGCTTCTAGCCTTTTCACAAAACAACAACCACATCTTGTTCTTTAATTACGTGGTATATTTTTTCATCTACATCTATTTTATGACCAGCATGTCTATCGTAGTATATTCGATCATTTGGTTTTAAAACACTTACTTGATCACCTACGGATAATATACTTGCCTCGACGTATCTAATATCTTCTTTATTTATTTCCCCCAACAACAAACCCCCTTTTGTTTCAGTGGTTCCTTGTTGTATTTTTTCAATAACTAAACACTTACCTATTGCTTTCATAATTTCTTATATTATTAATTACACAATCGGTAGATAGTATTGTAGTTGCTACAGATGCAGCATTTGTTAAAGCACTTTTTGTTACTAACAATGGGTCAATAATACCTGCGTTAATCATATTAACAATTTCACCTGAAATTACATTAATACCTTCATCAAGATTAATAGAAGATAATGTGAAATCTACATTTGTAATACCCGCATTATCTAAAATAGTTTTAAATGGTGCGTGAATAGCTTCATTTAATATTTTTTCCCCTATATCTTTTTTATCTAAAGCTTTAGAAGCGTTTAACAATGCGACTCCACCACCTGCTACAATACCTTCTTTTATTGCTGCTTTAGTAGCACAGATAGCATCTTCAACTCTATCACATTTTTCTTTTAACTCTAACTCAGAATTAGCACCAACTTTTACAATAGCAACTTTAGCACTTAATCTTCCTAGTCTTTGTTCTAAACCTATTCTAACGTGTTCTTTGTTTTTCTTTTTTAACTTGGCTTTTATATCTTTTATAATTTCTTTAGCTTCTTCGTTAGTTTCTTCTACTCTTATAATTGATTTATCAGCTTCTGTAGTAACTTTTAAACAAGAACCTAGATATTCTGTTTGAATAGAATCTAAGTTATCCCCTAAAGTTTCATTAACAACTACTGCTCCAGTTAATAAAGAAATGTCTTCTAATATTTCTTTTCTTCTTAATCCAAAAGATGGTGGATCAAGAACATTTACTTTAACATTACCTTTCATTTTATTCATTACTAAAGCTGATAGAACACTATCTTCAACTTCACCAATAATTAATAAAGGTTTCTTTTCTTTTATTATATATTCTAATATGGGTTGAATTTGTCTAATTGATTCTACCCTTGAATCCATAATTAAAACTAAAGGTTTATCTAATTCAACAATACCTTTTTCTTTGTTTGTTATAAGTTGTGGGTGTACGAATCCTTTGTTGTATTCCACTCCTTCAACTATATCTACTTTAGTTTCTCCAAGTGAAGATGGTTCCATAATAACTAAACCAGTTTCACCTACATTTCTAAAAGCTTGACCAATTAATTTCCCCAACTCTTTATCGTTGTTTGTAGCTATAGTAGCCACTTGATCAATTTTATTACCTTTAACGGGTAACGCTTTTGTTTCTAAATATTTTATTATTTTTTTTACGCCATTTAAAATACCATCTTTTATATCTCTAGTATTTTGTTGATCTAAATGCTCATAAGCACTTTTTAATATAGCGTGAGATAATACAGTGGCGGTTGTGGTTCCATCCCCAGCTTCACCCACCGTTTTTCTTGCTGCTTCTTTTAGCAGTGTACACCCCATGTTTTCTACAGGATCTAACAAGATAATAGAATTTGCTACCGTTACACCATCTTTAGTGATTATAGGTTGGCCACTACTATCTTCTAGTATAACACATTTACCGCTAGCTCCTAAAGTGGAGCTAACAGCGTTTGTGAGTTTTTCTATACCTTTAAATATTTGATCCTTTGCCTCGTTTCCAAAGCTTAGGTTCTTGACTATTGCGTCTGACATAATTTAATTTAATTTGATTGAATTGATTTTATTTAAAAGTTTTAACAACTTGTGGTCCGTTAACAAATGAAAGCTTTTTCTTATAATGCTCAATAGAAGAATCTATTGCTTGTTCTGCGCCTTCAAGAGTTTCACGTCTTGTTACATCGATCCAAGAATCTTCTTTGTTTGGATCTAGGTATTCAGTTTGATAAAAACCGTTTGGTAATTGAACAATTCGCCAATTTTTCTTTTTGGCTACATGTTTAAAAAGGTTAATGGTTTCTTCTGAAAATTGTGGTTGACTACTCCACGAACTAGTCGAATAAAATAGTGTCATTGGTTTTGGTTTTAAATGTTAAACTATTGGTTTTTGCTCTATAAAGAGCGGTTTATATGGCTATTATCACTTGTTTTTTTAAAAACTTACCCTACCAAGTGGCTATACCTACTCTTTTCCATGTATCAGTTGCTGTACATACGTATATATAATCGGCATCCCATCTCATTGTTCCAGCTGTACCAGTTGCAGATGCTGAAGCAGGTACTCCACTGTGATTTAGTATTGAAACCGAAGGTTCTGTCCAAATTAAATTTATACTAGCAGCGTCTTTAGCTAAATAATATCCAGTATTTCCAGCTGCACTAGTTGGCATTCTCCAATATGTATTAGAAATAGTAGGGGTTACACCATTTAACCCAAGTTCACCAGTTCCGTATAATTTTAATTGTAAAGAACTAACTCTCGCATCACCAGCATCACTGTTTAAAAATTCATTCCAAAATCCTAAATAAGAAGCGTTATTATTACTAACAGTTGTAGTACCAGTGTTCCAAAATACCTCATTTTCTCTCGATCCACCTGAATTATTATAAGCAAACGCTAATCCTTGGGTGTGGGTTGGGTTTGATGTTCCTGCATTTCCTGTTACATATAAATACCCCGCAGCTCCAGAACCAGTCATAGTTATAGAAGTACTAGTTGTGCTTCCTCTTGTGCAAACAGTTTGTAAAGTGTCTGCTTCTACTGTATAAGCAGGAACATCCCAAGTATTGTCTTTACTTAAAAATCGAGTAAGTGCAACAGCTGTACCATCTACAGCGTTTAAATCGGCAGTCACTGTTACCGCTCCTGTAGCCGGTGCGTTAGGTGTTAAATCAATATAAGTACCATCAGTTGTTGTTACACTAGTTACTGCACCCACAGGAACACTCCAAGTGTTGTCACCTCTTAAAAACGTAGTGGCATCTTTAGTTCCGGTTGCTGATAAATCTATCGTACCTACTGTTACAATACCAGTGGCATTTGTATTTACTGTTCCTGCAGAAATAAAGGTACCATTAGCATTTGTGAAACTTGTTACCCCTGCGGCGTCAGCCGTCCATAAAGTCCCTGTAACTGTAGATGATAATACTTGACCTGCAGTTCCTGCTGCCCCAGTTGAATCTTTAATATATCCAGCTACACTTAAATTTCCTGTTGTAGCACCTGTTAAAGTTATACTATTAGTGGTGGTTATTGCTTTGTCAGTTGTTGCACCTACAGTAGTCACCTGTTGTAGATTTTGAGCTCCAGATACTGGAATAACTAAATTCAGAACGTCTTGAACACTAAAACTTCTAGTTGGTTTATCTCCCCCTTCTGTCATATCAGTACCTATTAATAGATCTTCAAGTTTGGGGGTTATTTTAGGGTAACTGTATAATATTGCCATTTTTATTTGTATTTTTTAAATTTTTCTAATTCTTCTTCTTCACAAGCATCTTCAAACCATGGTGAACTTAACATGATTTTCATATGTTGATAATTTCTAATATAAATTTCGTTTTCTTCCTCTGTTATTTTATCTTTTAAAGAGAGTTCTTCTAATATATCATAAACAAGATGAGTTCCTTTGACCATTTGTTTATCACGTTCTAAATCTCTTGGTGGAGGATCGCTACTAAAATTACGTACTAATGCCATGTTTTTATTTTGATTTTAATATTTCTATTTCTGCTTTAAGTTCTTGTATAGATTTTACTAATATTGGAATTAAGTAATCATTTGTCATCGTTAATAAATTGGGATCATGATTTTTAACTATAACCGGATCGTCTCCTTCTAATGCTAAAACATCTTGAGCTAAAAATCCATATCTTTTTATTCCATTGGTTTCTTCGGTATCTCTATTTTTCCTAAATTGATATTCTGTAGGTTTTAATTTATTTACAAAATCCAATCCATGAGGTATTTCTTTAAATTCTGTTTTATCTCTTTTATCAGAAACTACAGTCCATGCTATTTGAATATAAGCAGCCGTATGGCCTTTGTTACCTAATTGAATTTCATTAGATCCAGTAATAATATGATTTAAAGAATTAGTTCCAGTTGTGTTTCTCCCTGCATTTTGTCCAATTAATATATTATAATCACCACTAGTTATTTCATACCCACAAGCATCACCTATAGTTATATTATAATTCCCAGTAGTAGTTCCCCCAACTCCTAAAGCTCCATATCCCATTACTATATTTCCACTTCCAGAACTTATTGTTGCATTTTCTGGTCCTATAGCTATATTAGCAGAACCAGTTGTTACACCGTCCCCCATTGCATTATAACCTACGGCAGTATTTTCAAACCCAGTAGTATTATTTTGTCCAGCAAAAGGTCCAAGAAATGCATTTTTATTACCAGTTGAAATATCTAGTCCTGTATTCATTCCTACACATACATTATAATCTGCTGTAGAGGCATTATACATTGTTTGAATACCAATAGCAGTGTTGTAGTTTCCAGTTAATGACAAACCAGATCTCATTCCTACACATGTATTTCCTTCAGTGCCGGCTATATTTTTTCCAGCTTCATATCCAATAAGTGTGTGTTGAGCACCAGTAGTTATATTATATCCAGCTGTTACACCTACAGCGGTATTATAAGATGCATTTCCTTGAGTATATAAAGCTTGAGCACCAACCGCGGTATTATAATGTCCTGTTGAACTTTTTAAGGTTTGATAACCTATAGCAGTATTTCGATCTGCTGTTTGAGCAGTACCTAAAGCATCTTTTCCTATAGCTACATTATATGCTCCAGTAGTACCACTAACATATGCATTATGACCTATTGCAATTGTGTAATTCCAATTACAACTATACCCTGCTTGATAACCAATCATAATACTCCCTACAAGACCTGTTCCAGGTGTATTTCCCGCAGCATATCCTATCATAACATTTTCGTAACCAGTGGTTAAATGATATGCAGTAGATTTACCAATTAATATATTTTTATTACCTGTGGTTGATCTACCTGCATAAGCACCGATACCAATATTATCTGCACATCCAGTACCTGTTGACATAGCTTCATAACCTATAGCTACATTATATTCTCCAGCCACTTTTGCATTCATAGCCATATGACCAACTGCTACATTATAACTATCTGTATTATCAGTAAGTGTATAAGCACCCCAACCAACATTTTTCTCTCCTGTGCTAAGAGCACTCATAGAAGCATGACCGCCCGCTGCATTTAGAGTTCCTGATGTAAGAGCATCTAAAACATAGTTTCCCACACCAACATTATAACTTCCATAGGTTGTAACTAAAGCATCCTTTCCAATAGCAACATTATGACTACCTGTAGTGTTTTGCCAATTCGCTTGATGCCCAATAGCTGTATTATAAGAACCACTAGTTAAATTGTGTAAATTATATCTACCTACAGCAGTATTTGCGCTACCAGTTATTCCACTTGTACTAGCTGCTACTTGAGAACCTACGAATGTATTTTCCCCACCAGAAGATGCAGCAGCTGAACTAAAACCGGAATTATAACCTATACAAGTGTTTTCATGTCCTGAAGTAAAATAATATCCTGCTCTATATCCCAAACCAGTATTATGGGATGTTGTTGTAAGCGCTTGAAAAGCTTGATGACCAACCCCTACATTATAAGAACCAGTTTGTGAACTATATAAAGCATTTCCCCCTATACCCATGTTATAACTTCCTGTAGTATTAGCTTGAGTGGAACCTGTACCTATAGCAATTAAATTACTTGCGGTGTTATTAGTTCCTGCATCCTTCCCTATTATAACACTAAAACTACAACCAGTTGAAACATCAGCAGCCTCATCACCTATAATTACATTACCATCCGCAGTAGCAAAATATCTAGCGGTACTATATCCTATCACTACGTTATTATCCATAAGAGTTGTACCTGTATAAGCTGCTTGTGAACCTATTACTGTATTTCTTGTGCCTGTGGTAATTCCTCTACCTGCATAATATCCATATAATGTATTGTGATAACCAGCTGCAAGATTTAATCCAGCATCATATCCAAAAAAAGTATCAGCACTATTATAAGAATAATAATTCATCATTAAACCAGCAGAAGATATTTCTATTCTAGGAACCGGAGATGTACTTCCATTCGGGCATGTTGCAAAATATATTTCTCCCCCATCTGCACTTGTAGTAGTTTGTTCTAAATGTATAGACGCTAAAGTTCCTCTATTACTTTTACCTGTTAATCTTCCTCCAGCAGTAGCTACATCTAAAGCTTGTATACTTTCGATTTGTCCATTATTATCTAATACAACAGAACCTCCACCCATAGTATGAGTAGCAACTCCAGTTATACCAATAGTCATTCTTTCTACCTCATTAGTCCACAGACTCATTATTTCATTATTCTGCTCGTATTGGATTTTTCCTTTATATCTACCCGTTCCACTTGACGCATCAGCAAATAAAATTAAACCATAATTTCCAGCGCTAGAACCAGAATAAATAGTTATTCCTTCGCTTCCGCTACCTGCACCAACTACTAATCTATGACCAGAAGAACTAAAATCTCCAGGTGTGATAGTTCCGATCCCGACGTTTCCATCAGAATCTATTACGAGCTTATCATTTATATTTGAAAAATTTGCCATATTATTTATTTTTTAACAGATGTCTTGTGGCCAACTAGCATTAACTACTCCGGCACCACCAGTTATTCTTATTACATAAGTACTATTGAATTTATAGTAAAAATCCGCTAACACACTTGTTCCTCCACTATCTGAATAAACTGTATCTCCAGCAGCGGGATAAGTTCCCGACCCATTATGATAATACGTTTGATCAATAGATAATGCACAAACCCCAGAAAATACAGTACCTGTAGAGCTACTGTAACTAGTTAATGCATTCCAAGTTTTACTATAAAATTCTGAATATGCATGAGGTGCGCTTTGATTAACATCGGAATTTGGTGGGGCATATAATTTAACAAGTGAACCCGCCTGTGGAGTTGAACTAGACCCTGATAATGGAGCATTAGCTGTTCCTGATCTATCTCCTTCTACATTTATTTGATTTGCGCTAATTGGATTACCTGGTGCTGGTAGTGTCATTATTTATTACAATTACAATTATTACAAGCACATGGCTTATTTTTTAATTCCTCTATTTCAGCTTTTAAATCTTTTATTGCTTCAATTAAATAACCTGTTAAGTTACCATAAGCAACACCTAATGTTTCATTTGATTCACTAATTAATTCAGGTGCTATTTTTTGTATTTCTTGAGCTATAACTCCAGAGCTTTTTTTACCTGTGTCAATTCTATCAAAACTAACACCC
>Ga0255366_10311_pt1 | contig 10103 bp, 6 predicted proteins | sample ANMaggSeSYBR01C4_FD_182086 | JGI IMG/M metagenome (GOLD analysis project Ga0255366, IMG submission 182086) | Sediment cell enrichment communities from methane seep in Santa Monica Basin, California, United Staets - ANME aggregate JGI... | ecosystem: Environmental > Aquatic > Marine > Cold seeps >... | reverse complement strand
TTTTTACAAGTTGTTTTTGCCCCCGTGAATCCTTGGTTGTCAGGTTAAAAGTATAAATTATCTTTTTTATTGTTAATGAGAAGATATATATAGATCAATAAATTCACCAACTTTTGCACTGTGAGTCTCTTTATTGCTTTCCATCATTTCAAGGCTTGACAAAGGCATAATTTTTACCATTTTTTCCATTATATCAATGCCGTGAAGATTGTCTGTTTTTGCACCTATAATCACGACAGGAGATTTTATATCCGATAATTTTTTCCATAAAGAGTAATTTCTAATTGCATAAGCATTTGCTTTTAACCTAACAGGCTCGGCAGCATCAATAGTTCCGCAGTATTTTTTTACCTGATCAGGCTCATTTTTCATATCCAACCTGAAATAACTCAAATAAGCTTTTAATATAGGCTTTATTACAGTGTATAATATGGCCGGGATAAATTTTATTATAAACAAAATCCAGCCTGGAAATGGAAAATCACAAATAGGTGAAATCAGAAAAGAATTTACGGACAGCCTCTTGTTTATTGCAAGATAATCAAGAATCACGGTAGCTCCCATTGAACTTCCAGCAAAGTAGAATGGTTGACTCTTGGGCACCATTTCATCAACTAATATATCTATATCACGGCTCATCTGTTCAATGGACAGATCAATTGTTTTCATATTCGGGAATTTTGCACTTCTTTTCTCCCGTGTTTCAACATAAAGAATTCTATATTTTGGAGCAAGGGTACTCAATACATCTTTCCACCCATTGATCAATGATATCCAGCCTGCAACAAAAACAATAATAGGTTTTTCAGGATCAGGATTATTAGGTTCAAAGTCAAATATTTTTATTTCAACTTTATCTGGCAGGCAAAGAGATTTTTCTTTTACCCTGAAATCTTTGTTTAATAAAAAATCATCAATCATAATTATTCTAATTTATTCTGAAATGTAAAATTATAAAAGACTGAGAAAATATTGAATCATGGGGATACGATCGGTATACAACCCTTGCCTATCCTTATTCTGTATTGTGGTTATAAAGTCTATGGAAATTTTTTTTGCAAGTTTGTTTTCACCACAATCTGTAAGCTTGCGGAAAAGATAGTCATAAATCAGTGCTTTAGGTTGAATGCCTGTATTTAAGAATGAGTGACAGGCTTTTTCAAGGTGTCCCTGATCAGCATCATATATTGTCTTCCTGAATATTCTGTTGTCTTCAGTATTGAATGGTTTAAAATGTTGCTTAAAAGGAAGCCCGGGTTCAATGTATTTATTTAGCTCAAGAGGAGATGCAGGGGATGAAAAAAAAAGCGGTTCTGTATATCCTTTTGAAATATTACCAAAAATATTAGCTTCCTGGTTATTGTTTTCAATATACTTGGCCAGGGCAGTGTTGTTGTAAATTCTTGCACCTACCGTGTATTCAAATTTAAAAAGACCTGTAACAGCATATTTTCTGATCATGCTCAGAGTATGATTTATTGAATCAAAAGTCTCCCCGGGCAATCCAAATATGAGGTTTAACGTACATTGTACGTTAAACTTTTCAAAAAGATCAAGGGTGTTAAGTATGTGTTTTTCTCTGTAGGGACTATTATTTTTTTTTAAAATATCATCAAAAAATGAATCACAGGTCAAAATGACATAGAACCCTGCACGAGAGAGATGGTTAACATATTCTTCTGAGAAGTCAATAGGTAGAAATTGGGAAGAAAACCGAAATCTTTTGTGCAGTTGATTTTTGATGATATCCTTTAGAAGGGCAAGACTGTATCCCGGGTCTGGAATATTGAATTCAGTGTTGACAAAAAAAATTTCAGATATATTGTTTTTCTTTTCAGAAATAGATACCAATTCATTGACAATGTCCTTTTTAGGCCTCTGAATGAACCTATTTTTTGTTATTTTTGGCTCAACACAATATGAGCAGTTCATACAGCATCCGTAACTGGTCATAACCGGTATCCCAATAGTTTCAAAACTGTGGTTGAAGTCCTTGCTTTTTTCTATGGGAAGCAGGTCAAATTCAGTGAACAATTCAGACCTGCTCTGTTTTTTTGAAACATCAAATTGCTGTGAGATCAGGTTGGGAATGCTTTTAACCTTTTCAAGGTCAGGGAAAAAATTTACAAACATTAACATTGGGCGCGCTGCGTTACTAATAATACCAAAATCTCCCCCTACATACTCCAGAATTGACTCAGGCGACACTGAAAACCCGGTGCCTCCGCAAACAACGGGGAGATCGGGTCTGTTTTTTTTTATGACAGTAATGATCCGGGCAATACCGGGCAAAAAAAAGTGGGTATTGATACCGGGCAGCTGAAAGGTGCCGCCAGAATCACAGGCCATTGCCGTATCAATATTCCGGATGGAGATCCCTGCAATATCCGGTTGAAAATCATTTAAAATGGTTTCTATTCCTTTGGAAGTATCTTGATATCTCAGAAAAGGAAGATTTATACAAACAGTGTGCCCGTTTTCTCTAAGGTGTTGTGCGATGATATCCAATCCAAAGGGATAAACCGGGCTTGTTAAAAAATATTCATTTGCATAGATCAGGAGAACTTTTTTACCCATGAAAGCATCATCCTTTTTGTATAATTTTGAACTTAATTTTTTTTCTCCATTATATTGTTTCATGTATTCAAAGGCAGAACTTTGAACGTCTGCGGTAACATCCGCAGCATTTTACTTGTTGAGTTTGTTTATTTTTTCCCAGCTGCTTCAAGTGATATAGTTGGATAAAAAGGAGTAAGATTCAGCTCATAGCGTGTACTTTTTAATTTGCCTGTTTTTGAGAAAATTCCTTTATCAACTAAATTTTTTAAATCCCTTGTTGCTGTTGCCGATGTGGTTTTCACAATTGATATATAATTTTTTGCACTAAAGCCCCCGGAGAATCCCTTTGGACCTTCTTTAAAAATACGTAATACTGCCTTTTTTTGTCTTGGATTTAGAAGCGTTTCATAAGCATTAAAAAATTTAGCCTTGGCTATTACAAAATCAACCTGTTTTATTGTCTGTTTCTGTGCTTCAATAATAGTTTTGCCAAAGTAATAAAGCCAGGGCGTGACCAGATTGTTTTTGTTTTGCAGTTCTAAATTTTTATAATAATCTTTTTTTTTATCACTGATGGTTGAAGATAAAGCGATAAGTGTCGGTCTCCCCAAATTTTGAGACAGAGATTTTTCAGTTAAAGCCCTGCTAATACGCCCGTTACCATCTTCAAAAGGGTGAATGGTTACAAAATACAAATGCGCTATACCTGCCCTGATTAATGGTGATAATGATTCTTTCCCGCCCGGGGCTGTTTTGTTGAACCAGCGTATAAACTGATCCATTTCTCTTTGGATTTTAGATGCTGGTGGAGCAATAAAATGAATTTTTGGTTTATCAATTCGTCCTGACACCACCCGCATGTCATCACTGCTTGTACGGTATTTTCCCCTTCCCAAATCTGTTCTCCCGTTAAATAATTTGTCATGCCAGGCATAAAGTATTTCATTGGTTAAAGGAGGATTGAAACTAGTGTACAAATCTTTCATCATCATTGCTATGCCAGCTTCTTCTGGTTTTATATTACCATGTAAATATCTTTCTCCCACACCAAATTCTTTGGAGATAGATGATTGCAGACTATCCCTGTCTAAAAACTCGCCTTCTATTTCAGAAGTTTTCAAGGCTTCACTACAGATAATTTCAATTTTTAATTCGTCTTGATCTTCTTTGGAAAGATGCCGCATAACACCAAGAGAGATACCTGATTCTTTGGTGTATTCATTTTCCAGGAGACCTAATCTTTCATTATCATAAGAAAAATTAGGCCAGTCGTCCTGCTGCCAGTTCCAATTTTTTGATTCCATGATCTGCAAGCCTCTATTTTATAGATCAAAATATACTACTATTTGATCTATAAAGCAACCCTTTATACATCAGCTTTTTATTTGTCGTTTTTTTCAATTTCGAACGATTCATAATCTGCGGTTTATCCGCAGAATGTTTTCTGGTTAGAATTATAAAATCCTTAAAGGTCCCATTTTACTCCTACGGAAATATATCCTTTTCAGTACTCTGGGCAAACTGGTTCATGTTCCTCTTGCCTCATCAGAGGGTGTTAATTCCACAAAACACTCATATAGACCAAGCCCCCGGGGATAGCTGGCTTTATCAGGGCGCCCTTTTCACCTGCACCCTGATTTCCTTGTTTTCACCAGCACTCACATTGATCATGGCGATACTTTTTTTGCCGCCATGTTCCATGACCACGCGAAAGCGCCCTGTTCTCAGGGTGAAAGTTGGAGAATAATAGGAGCTATAGGTAACCTTTTCGTATACGCCTTTGGCATTCTGCTCAGGCCTGGTGACGGTCCAGCGCACTTTTTTAAGGAATTGGCCGCTTGCCTTATCCAGGGCAATCATCTTCACCTGTCCCGCATCCAGGGAGACGATCTTTTCTATGAGCCGGTCTGGCTGGATATTCACATAAAAGGAATTTTGGGTACTGCCCACGGTCACTAAAAAACGGTGTTTGCCCTCACCTAACGTGAAGGTGGGTGCAGGGTTACTGTTGTGGCTGAGGATCTTGTACTCACCCTTTGAATCGGGTGTATCCCCGGTCAAATACCAGTGGATACTCTTTTGGATTGGGAGACTCCCCTCTTTAAGTACCCCACTCAATTTCACCTGTCCTGCATTGAGATAAACCTTTTTTTTGAGGATATCTCCCGGTTTAAGGTCCACGGTCATTGCCGCCTGAACAAGGCCCGACTCAAGTACGACCCTATAGGTACCCGCAGGCAGTATGTAGGTTGGATCAGGAGAGTTTGTGTAATCCAGGAACCGGCGGTTCTCGTCTGTACCAGCCTTGATTGCATACAGGTTCCAGCGAATTCTTTTCTTGAGTCTCTTACCTCCTTCCTTGTAGTAACCCTCTAGGGCCAGTTGGCCGGCATTGAGATCCACCACATGTTCAGCCGAATTTTCAGCATCCACATGGATCACGCTTTCTACAACGACCAGTCCGGTCTTTGCCTGGACCCGATACTTCCCTGACTCCAACCTGAGGCGGGGACTGGTATGACGATATTTTTTTACGACCTTGTATGTCCCGTCAGGACCCTTTTCAGGTGATGTGACATGCCAGTTGATCTCCTGATTATCGAGGGGTTCCATATTGTTCGTAAGCACTGCTACGAGCCTGGAGGCAGGGGGCACTTTTAGTGCAGGAGGTGCCGCTACTACAGACTCCTCCACAATTGTCAGCGCCTCTGTCAGGGTGGCCGCATCCACGGCCTCAATGAACATACCTCCGGTGCCTTGGGCGAGGCATTGCAGGTCAGCCAGATCCTCTTTTTTGAGATCAAAACCAATGACATGGACAGTAAAAGCGACCCCGGCCCGTTCTAGTTCCTCTGCCACCACACATGGATCCATGTTGCAGGTCTCCATGCCGTCGCTGATGAGGATAACCGTTGCACGCTCCTTTGAGTATCCAAGAGTCTCGGCCGCCTTTTTTATTGCAGCACTCAGGGGCGTCTTGCCCCTGGCATTCAGCCGGTTGACTGAGTTCACCACATCCTCGGCCCTGTGCCGGGCCACAGGCAGGAGCAGTTCAATGTCCTCGCAGTCACCTGTTTTGCGATGGCCGTAGGCCATGAGCCCCAGTTCAATATTCGGGTCCCAACCCTTCATGAGCACGGCGATGGATTCCCTCGCGATCTCAACCTTGGTCCTGCCCTTGACCTTCCCCCACATGCTACCGGATGCATCCAGAACAAGGATAGCCCTGCCCGGATCTTCTGGGCGATCATCTCCCAGTGCCCTGTCATTAACAAGGCCTAACATAAGGATCGCCAAAAATAACTTCAACCACATAGGACCCTCCTTTTACTGTTTCATGGGACATTAACTCATGGATCAGGGATGTGTATCATGCCGTTTCACGGGGCATTCCCCATTACCATCAATATTCCTTTCCAGATGGGTCTACCATTGGTACAAATATTACAGGAAACTAATTTTCTTTTTTTAATACATTATTATAGGATAGGAGTACCAGGTGAAAGTCAACATTTTTCTCAATTCTTTTGTAACCTGAATCATTTTGATCTGTGGGAAAAATTTTATAAAAATTTTAAAATTAGAACTCAATGCCTCATCTTTCCATTTCACTTCCACCATTAGTGAAGGACTGTCATTTGCTGTAATGCAAAAATTCATTATTGGCCTATTTCAGAGGCATAAGTTTGTAGTATTTACCGATATCAGATAGTTACCGCGGCCAGACCCCATTCCCCAGTCCTGTAGTCAGATTTTCCACCAAAATCCGCCGCACCTCATCAATGGCCAGCGGGTTTAATTGGCTGGAATGGTCGCTTTTGACAATAAATTCCGACGCCATGCCGTCAAGGTGGGCGCTGCTGTATTCAACGACGCCGTCATTGCCGAGCTTCGGGTCGCCATCAGTATGGACCGCGATGATCGAATGCCCCTGCACTCCTGGTGCCAATGGGATCTCCGCCAGGGCATTGATCACTGGATTGTCAGGTGACATGCTGTCGGCACTGGTGAAGAAAGTCTTTTTCCCTCCCATCATTTTTTTTACGTCGTCGGTCATATAGGCATAATACTCCATGGAGTTTCGGACAATAGTGGCCGGTAGTGCGATCAGCCACCGGAGCAGGTTTCGGATCCACTCTTTGCTCTGAAAGCTCCCCCGGTGCGGGGTACTGAGGAAGATGACCTTTTTTACGAAGGAGAGCGGCTTTAAGACAAGCAAATGACGTAGTCTGTCCTTGCTTTCTTCGGGCATCTCAAGCGCATCAAGATTCTTTCCGGTTAGCGCACGCACAAGGATTTCACCGGTATCAACTACAGTAAACTTGGTCAACAGGCCACCCTGGCTGTGGCCGACCACCACCATCTGCTGTAGGGCTGGATCTTTTTCCTGTGGGTCGAGGGTAGCCACCTTGTCACGTAACGCATCCCGCAGTTTGGCGGCGGAGAAGGCAACCGCCCTGTTGCTGGTGTAGACGAAGTACCAGAACTGGTATTTTTTCCTGATCAGCGGATCAAAACGGAGGGTGTTGAACATTTTTACCCACCAGACCGGATTGCTGGCCGTGCCATGGACAAAAACGACCGGTATCTTTCCGGGGCGATAGGGCTCCATCATGTAGAGGCCATCGGGAATTTTATTGGGCTCTCTGCCCAGAAAGGACATCAAACCTAAATCAAATAATTCAGAACCTTCAAGCGCGTAGGCCAGTGGAGTGGTAAGATCGCTTTCAAGCGGTATTGCAATGCCATCATTTATGTTTACGGTGCTGGTATCCAGTGTCGAGTAAAGCTCCAAGGCAGCGCGGGCCTTGCCGGCGCTCAGGGCCGCCACCCCACCCTGAATTCTTAGAATGGCGGTCACCGCCTCTGGCTGGCCGCCAAATACCTGCTTGTCGGCATTTTTCCTGACGGCGATCAGCGGTAGACCGACTCCTGATGTCCGGTTGCGCACGGATACGCCGCGAACCGCATACTGGTCAGCCGGCAGGAATTTTTCGAACTCCTCCAATTTCCAGGGAAACTGAGATGTGTCAAGAGAGATGGAAATACTACCAACCGGAAGTTTACGCTCACCAGCTTCCAGGACCAGTCCCTCGGTATCACCGGTTGCAAAAGCTTGCCACATACCGAAATTATAAATATCGACAGCGGTACGGGCACGGTGGTCAAATATGTTCAGGCGCTTGCTGGAGCGTTCCCTTTTGACAAAATAGGCAGAATAGAGCGCCGAAAGCAGAAAATAGTCGGGTGCCAGCTTCTGTTCTTTCTTCTGGTAACTGTCAACCAGCTGGCTGCCGTAAAGATAGGAGCCCTCGGCCAAGGTGTAGAGGATATCCCCTCGACCATCATGGAGCGCCTTTTCATTAAGAACCGCGATGACTGCCGCTGGCTCCTTGTCGAATTTTTTCAGCAGGTCATAGCGGTCGAGCACATACTTGGACGGATTACTGAGCACTCCCGCATTTAATGGGTTGGCATAGACGTCCTGATATGATTTACGCGGGGACAGTTTATTGACCCCGACCGGAGTGGCGCAGCCGGAAAGAACGACCAGCCAAACCAGCAGCACGGCACCTGCGCTAAAATGGGTCATTCGTGACATCATTACTTCGTCTCCTTTCCCGGAAGTCCCACACGAATCAACTGCGAGAACGCTGTAAATCACCGGCTCGACCGGTGCGGTTTTGTTGTTGAGATATAAAATTTTTTAATAAATCTGTTCTTGGGCAGTTTGATTTTTTTTCAAAACAGTAGTGCTATGGTGCGCCAATCAATTTCCAGTAAAGGGTCGAGATGGGTATGACCACCAGAATGATCAATATGGTCAATACTGCACCTAATTTTATAATGGCCCTGGTTTCAAGCTTTCCACCTGTCAGCCCCTGGGTCATCAGGACAAAGGCTTCTTGAAAGGGAAATATCCATCGTTTTGAAGAAAAAAGCACGGCACCGAACGTCATGATCAACGGCATGTCATAATCTGACGCATAGGATGCCAGGGTGGGGATAAAACTGGCAAGCAGCGGCACCATGCTTCCCACTACAAAGTGCATGAGGGTCATTAAACCGGAAATATATACATTGGCAAGAATCGGATGCCAGGTCTCGATACCATTGGCCATGGTACTTTGCGCTAGCCAGATATGGATATTGTGATAATTTAATTGATATCCGATACTGAAGAGTCCCAGCAGGAACATAAAAAAATGCCATGGCAACTGCGTTGAAAATTCCTTTGAATCAAGAACGCCAATGATGGGGACAAAAAATAGAAATGCAAAACCCAGAGCCAGCCATCCGGCTTCAAGCCCGTGCAAGGGCTGGGTAATAAATGCCAGCAGGATCAGCAGTGTGATAAAAAGGGTTTTGACTTCAGCAATTGATATTCGGGGCAGCGCCTGTAATTGTTTTTTTGCCGACTTTGAATCATAAAAAACAGGTTGACGGGGTTTAAAAACCAGTGCTACGGCAAGATACCCAACAATAACAAGAACAGAGGCCGGCACGGTAATATATTTTATCCACCCCATGAAATCCAGTTGAAAATAGGGTGAAAAAAGCGTCACTGCCAAAGGATTTATCGGCCAGCCGGTCAATACGAGTTCACCGGCCAGCAGATTGCTGGTGACACAGGCCAGTGCAATTCCGTTAAATCCGTTGTCCCCGGGTTTGAAGCCCATGTCATGGGCTATTGGCATGAATATGGAGATGCCGATGGCAATGGCCGCAGCCCCTGAAAATGGTGCCAGGATATTGAAGAAAATATTCATTAGAAAAATGGATAGAATAACCGTAAACCATCCCTTTACAATTGTGGCGCCAAAATAAAGACCAAAGCGGTTTCCCAGCCCGGTTTTATTGAATGCGATCCCAATCATAAAACCGATCAGGATGATCCACCACGCCCATTGGGTGGTGGCTTTTAATGCAACATCTGCCGGTGTTATGCCTAAAATTACCGGCAGGATGGTGATCCATATGCCGACAATATAGTTTGGCAGCAGATCAAAGATAAAGCAAACAATGCCGACCAGTATAATGGCAAAACAGTGGCGGGCAGCGGGCTCTAAGGGAAGAAAACACCAGACCCCAATGCCTGTAGCCATTGCCAGGGTCCACCCTCCGGCATGTTTAATATAATGTGTCGGGCTCACTTTTTTCCCGGGTTTACTTTTTTTCATAAAAATACTCAATGGACTTCTTTATACGAGGTCTCCTTTTCTAACGTTCTAAATAAGCAGCACCACCCGGTATCAGCATTCCTGTAGGTGTCCGGCCTGTTGCTCTTGTGGGGAATCTTTCTGGTATCTGGTTCATCCGTTTTGTTAGCGACTTCTATTGATTAGAATAGATTTGGCAAGCCTTCTCCCCAATTCTGAAGCCTTTGTCAGTATTTCTTTATCTTTCTTGACCGCGCCTCTGTCAAAAATTCCGAATACCGGAAATTCTTCAAGAATCTCGTAGCCTAATGCCTCTAATGGAAGACGGATAGCTTCGATCGTAAATCCCATGTCTTTTTTATTGTTTTGCTCACATACAGCTAC
>Ga0255366_10309_pt1 | contig 10131 bp, 12 predicted proteins | sample ANMaggSeSYBR01C4_FD_182086 | JGI IMG/M metagenome (GOLD analysis project Ga0255366, IMG submission 182086) | Sediment cell enrichment communities from methane seep in Santa Monica Basin, California, United Staets - ANME aggregate JGI... | ecosystem: Environmental > Aquatic > Marine > Cold seeps >... | reverse complement strand
TGCCTGGCTGCCACGTTTGTAACGGTACCACAATCGTACTGCATTAAAACCTGACAGACCAGTGGTTTCGTCAGACCTTGAGAGTCCCAGTTCGGTTTCGATACGTTTCAACCCTCCGGGTCAGGCCCAGCCTGCGAAGGCGATATAGCAGGTCGATATGAAGCTGGTCGAAACTGACACCGGGCAGATGTTGATCAATAAAAGGCAGGTCGAACCGTACCCCGTTGAAGGTGACAATGACCTTGCACCCTTTTAGAGCCTGTGGGAAATCTTCCAGGTCGATGCCGTTTATGAACACCTTTGTGCCATCGCTGCTATGTACTCCAATCATGGTGATCTCGCTATAATAGGGGGAAAGTCCGGTTGTTTTGATATCCAGGAAAATTGTGTTTTACCTGAATTCTCTGTATGCCTGCCAGTGCTCTTTTTTTTTTGGAAGGTTATTTGCAAAGTATGTGTGGTCACGGGCATTTAGCTTCTCTTTTGATGTGCTGATACCTTCCAGTATCTGGTTTAGTTTGGATTCCGGCAGTCCGGCACGGTTGGGCTCTTCCCTGAATTCATCCCAGGACTTGATACCGCAGTCCCATATATTTCTCTTGGTTGTGGTACCTATCCCAGGCAGGGGGATGTAACTGTTGGTGAGTATATTGAGTAATAGGGTCCACCTGATATAAATATCCCGACATTATATGTCAACGACCTCGTACGGCGCTGCGAATAGAGACATATTTTTTATTGTAATTGTTATAAAAAGGTGAAGTTGTGGACGAAGAAAAATTATCTGAGCTTATATATTACGTATCTAATAATTTACGTGGGTATGAAAAAGGTGAAGCACAGATTTTTTTAGATATATTGTTCAAAGCATTTGGACATGAAGGAGTTTTTGAAGCAAATGCTTCATTAGAATTTCAAATGAAGCTCCCCACAGCAGGGCTGTGGGGTATCTCATGTCTCAGGCTACTGAAGTTGCATTCACCATAGCTTGTCCCAACCACAGCAGAGCTACGGGGTATAACAATTGAGATCAAATATAAAGTACTATCGATTCTTGTGCCTGTTAGAATTAGGCCCCTTTCTGGACATGTGTTTATTGTTATGTTTAATTCCAACATGCAACGACCTTTTCATTTCAGCCTTTTCCAGGGCAGGCAGCTTTTCTTCCCTTATCACGACATCATTAAATTTCAATACATTTTTAAAATTATCATTATCCTTCCTGGAAACGATATTTATTGCCTTGCCTTCTTTTCCAGCTCTTGCAGTTCTTCCGATCCTATGGATATACTGTTTACTCTCTCTGGGAATATCGTAATTGTAAACATGAGAAACATCATTAATGTCAAGCCCCCTCGCAGCTACATCTGTGCATACAAGAACATCAGCTCTCCCTTCATGGAATTGCTTCATAACATTGTTCCGCTGGTTCTGGGTTAATCCCCCATGAATTGCCCGGGCTTTCACGCCTGAAGATTTCAGGTTCTTGGCGATAGTATCAGTATATCTTTTAGTATTACAGAAAACCATTATCAAATCTGAGTTTTCATTCTTCAGTAGATGCAAGAGCAAAGAAAATTTCATATTATCCTTAACTCTATAATAGATCTGGTCCAATAGTGTTGCATCGATATAAGACTCAACTTGTACATGGATCGGTTGATCCATATATTTCCTGCCAAGCCTGGCAATATCTTTTGAGATCGTTGCAGAGAACAAAAGGGTCTGCCGGTTCTCAGGACATTTATTAATAATTTTAGTCACATCGTCCTTAAATCCCATATCTAACATCCGGTCGGCTTCATCAAGCACCAGTGTTTCTACCTTATCGAATTTAATGGTCTTTCTGTTGATATGATCAAGTATCCTGCCTGGTGTTCCCACCACCACATCAGCAGTCTTTAAGCCCCTGATCTGCTGGTTGATCCCCACACCACCATATACTGCCATAATTTTTAAAGGGCTGAACATTGAGAATTTCGTTAAAGCACCTGCAACCTGCTCTGCCAATTCCCGAGTGGGAGTCAGGATCAATGCCTGTATCCCTTTTCCTTTTTCAGCATTCTGTAATATGCCACAAGCAAATGCCAGGGTCTTTCCAGAACCAGTGGCTGATCCAGCTATAATATCTTTTCCTGAGAGGATTAACGGTATTGATTTTTCCTGTATTTCAGTAGGACAATCGAAATTCTCATAATTTATAGATTTTATAAGGTGTTTATTAATACCAAGATTTTTAAATTTATCCATATTTAAACGTTCCATATTTATTTCAAAAAAAAGCTGCTTAATTGCTCTTTTTTGTCCACTTTGTTAAGTTATTAAAAACAATTAAGAGCTATTAGCACAACTGTATGAAAGTTAAGATTGATTTACGCTTAAAAGTTAATGAGCTTTCTTAATGTTTGTCCTTGGCTTATAGTTTCGCCTATTTTATGGTTTATAAAAATATATTTTATTCATTCATGTTTCAATATGCAAATTTTGTCATGTATAGAGGCTGTCCACCAACTTAAAAATTCTGATGGAAGAAGGTAAAATATGGCTTTAAATCGAAAAGAAAGGCAACTATTCGCCCTTTATCTAATTTTGGCCAACTCATTTAGTTTATCCAGTTCAGAAACTAAAATATCCACTTATGCACTATCCATCAGTTGAAGGTGACTTACTGCTGTTATAACTGTTTTTGTTGAGTCGTTCCTCAAATGATTTGATGCGTTCTTCAAGTTCGGAAGTTCTGGCAGTCTGTTGACCCATTCGATTGATAACTGCTTCTGGTCCAGCTTCAGAAATTGTAAGAATTTCTTCACGTTCCATATCAATCCCTTCTGATCAATGGAAAAAATGTGTTGTTTTTTATATATTAATTAAATATAATTTCGAAGTATATTGATTTTTCGGTTTATGTGTTGTTTTAAAAGTAAACGGTTTATAGGGTGGCTGAATAGTTACGATATATCTAATTAAACAGATTTATGTAGGCCATTATCAGAAAATAATAAAAAGTCACCAGTGAATAAGCGATAGGTACAAGTGGGATTCAGTGATATTAATGATACATGTCCGACCTACTGGAAAAATCCCTGAAAGCTGCCCCTATCGTGAACCGCGGTGAGTATAATTATTTCATACATCCTATTACTGACGGAGTTCCATATCTGGAACCTGCCCTGCTGAATGAAGTGACTGACAGAATAATAGCTGTTGCCGAACCAGGCTTTGATAAGATACTTACTATTGAAGCTATGGGCATCCATATCGGAACAGCCCTGGCACTCAGGACCGGTAAACCCATGTCCATAGTCCGAAAACGTCCGTATGAGCTTCCAAATGAGGTGAATATACACCAATCTACTGGCTATTCTAAAGGCGAATTGTACCTGAACGGGATATCCGCAGGTGAGCGTTTGATCATAATCGATGATGTGGTCAGCACAGGTGGGACGCTGGAAGCTGTTTGGCAAGCTGTGGGGATTGCGGGTGGAATTATCGTGGATACCGTCGTAGTTATCGAGCGGGGGGATGGCGCAAAGCATCTCAGACAGGCGGGTTTGCCTGTGAAGACCCTGGTAAGGATCGATGTTGGTCCCGATGGTGTGGAAATATTAGGATAATATATTCATCGCAGCCATGAACAAACCATCCTTTCTTGATATCTTTGACTTCGATCTGGACAGGGTAGTTGACCTGATCAACCGATCAGAAGCAAAGACTGTGGGTCTCCAATTCCCGGAAGGATTTAAGAGGCAGGCATTTTCCATAGCAAAGGGACTGGAAGATAAGACAGGGGCTATTGTGATAGTATCCGGTAACCCTTGTTTCGGGGCTTGTGATATCGATATGACACTTAAAAGTTCTGTGGATATCATGTTCCATTTCGGCCACTGCGAACTTGTTAACGGGCTGGATAATGTAATTTTCATGGAAACACCGGCCAGGGTGGATATCGGACAAGTGGTTGAAATGGCAGCAGTTGAACTGGATGCAGGTACAGTGGGGCTTATGACCACAGTCCAGCATGTCCATCAACTTGACAGGGCCAGGAATATCCTGGGATCAAGTGGTATGTCGTGCGTGGTAGGTGCCGGTGATTCACGGATCAAATATCCGGGACAATTGCTTGGGTGTAACTTTTCAGCTGCCGAGGTCAAATGCGAAAGTTACCTGTATATCGGAAGTGGGAAGTTCCATCCATTAGGAGTGGCAGTGGCAACAGGGAGCAAAGTACTGGCGGCCGACCCCATGTTGAACACTGTTGAGTGGGTGGACCCAGAAAGGATACTGAGACAGAGGGGGGGACTGATCGCCATTTGTCTTGATGCCACTTCCTTCGGCATAATCGTTTCCACAAAGATAGGGCAGGAGAGAATGGGACTGGCACTGCGGCTGGCTGAACTTGCTAAAAAGCATGGTAAAGAACATATCATAATTTCACTTGATAATATCACTCCTGATGCCTTGTTGCAGTTCAAGGTGGATGCTTTTATAAATACGGCATGTCCGCGCATTGCGATAGATGAGGGGAGGCGGTTCAATGCGCCTATGCTTACACCAGTAGAGTTTGAGATTGTGCTCGGGGAGCGGGATTGGGCTGACTTGGTGTTCGATGAGATAAGGGATGGTATGTAGTAAGGTTATTAAATATTGAATCTAATTGGTATCTGAGGTGACCTGCATGTCTAAATTTAAAAAAAGAGACTTGGAACGCAAAGGTGAAAAGAAAGAACAGACTCTTGAAAAAAAATTGATTAAGAACAATCTGGAGTCTTTGACAGGGTCAGAAGGGGAAATTGCAAAATTGCCCGATGAGGAGTAGTTCCTGTTGCAGGTAAGGATAAAGATACTTGCCGGAGGCGTCCTTGAAAAAACAATTGAAGTAGAAGAAGGAAGTACCTATAGTGATATCCTTGCAGAACTGAGGATCAATCCTGAGACTGCTGTGATGATGGTCGAAGGCAGGCCTGTACCTATAGATGATGTTGTGGATTCCGGTAGAATTGATATCCTGAGGATCGTATCAGGAGGATGATCAACTACGGATAATCCTCCACCCTGAGCGCAGTACTTTGGGGTTGGTAGCAAACCTTGTTATTGGCGCTATGACCGCAATTGGAGTGAAAACCGTGGCAAGGTCCAGATCCCAGTCCAGTACAGGCTGTGTAAAATCAGGTGTAAAGGAAATATTGTACTGACATGGTAGGGCGTGCAAATATCCTGTCAACATACCAGTGTATGCGGGGTCCTCCAGGCCGTAGACAGTATCCAGTTTAAAGTGCCTGAATTTAAATATGGATAGCAAATCCCTGATAAGCCGCATTAACGGTCTTATCAAGGGAGTGAAATTCTTTACTTGTGGAATGGATCGGGATTTGACGGATTTTTCTATGTCCTTGGTCTCTGGTGTTTTTTCTTTATATTGCCGATGGATCAACGTACGGCCCAGGATGAGTATATCTGTTTGTTTATTCTTTAACTCATATTGAATAGCAAGTATCAACCAGCTTATGCTAAGACTACCGTCGATTATTCCTTCTGACCCGGAAGATCGGACACGGATAGTAACAGGGAACAGTAGTACAGTTGCTATTAGTACTATTAGTACTATTCCCACCAGGAGCCAAATCATTTCAATTATGATTGGTTTCCATTAGTTTCGGTTTCGCCGGTTTTTTCCTTACTTTTCTCTTCCATCACCGATTTGTATTTTTCCATCATTTCCGGCATTATTTCGGTAAGCTGGGACAATGCACCTTTTCCCTTGATGCTAAATACCTGGACATCCTCTGGTGTCACCACAAGGAAAGCCACGGGTTGAATAGAAGCACCACCGCCACCGCCACCGCCGGTACCTTCCTCACCTGCTTTCTTTTTGCCTTCGCCTCCACCACTGCCAAAACCAAAGCTGACCTTGGTAACTGGTATGATGGTCTTACCTTCTACGATAATATGTTCTCCAATTACGGTCTTGGTGGAGACCATATTGGCGATCTCTTCTGTAATGGTCTTTAATAAGTCGTCCACTATCAAAATTCAAACCTCCACAATTCGGTATTAATTTATTAGTATGTTAAAGTATTTGTATCTATCCCTGAGAATAGTCGTAAGAACTTGACGAAACGCTAATTATATATCTTATTGCTTAACTTATTCTGAGCTATAAAAGGCGGACTTCATTTATGCAGCGTAATATCTCCGATATCAAGGAAAACTTAAGCAAAGCAAAAGAGCGAGGAAAGAAATGTACGCTTCTGGTCGGAGCTGGTTGTTCAGTGAAAGCTGGGATTCCTCTTGCATCTGGTTTTGTCGAGATTATAAAAGAAGATTATGAAAATGCCTACAATCGCGCTAAAGAAAAAACGTATCCCGCGTGTATGGCTCAACTTCTTGTTGGACATCGGCGCGACCTTATTGCAGGATATATTGATAATGCAAAAATCAATTGGGCGCATATTTGTGTAGCTCTATTGATACATGAAGGATATGTCGACAGGGTTTTTACCACCAATTTTGACCCCCTTTTGATTAAGGCATGTGCTTTGTTAAATGAGTTTCCAGCTGTGTATGATTTTGCAGCATCGCAATTATTTAAGCCAGCCGATGTGGCCGATAAAGCTATATTTCATCTTCATGGTCAGAGGGGGGGTTTGTGTTATTGAACACAGAAGAAGAATGTAGCAAATTTTCAAACCACCTGAAACCTGTATTTCAGGACAGTGAACAAGGGCGGATGTGGATAGTTATTGGATACAGTGGCGACAATGATCCTGTTTTTAATCATCTTGCAGATATAAATCGTTTTGATTACGGGCTTTATTGGATTGGCTATAAAGATAATGAACCATCTGAACATTTAAGGGAACGTCTACTTGTTAAAGATAAAGGTGCCTATTTCGTTAAAGGTTATGATGCAGATTCATTTTTTATACAACTAACTCAAGAGCTTAAAATATTCCCACCTGACTTTATTGGTCGTCCATTTACACATCTGAATAACTGTTTTGAAATGATAACACCATTTACACTTTTTGACGAAGAAGCTGAAAGTGATGTTACTCACAAATCACGTGAACAAATAAAGAAATGTATAGATGAATATGAAACAATCCCTTCCCTGATTCAAAAAGCAAATGACCTACTTTTGAAAGGTGATTACGATGGAATAGTAAAAATGCAATCTTCATATGATGAAACTACGTCATCTGAATTTGCTGATGTACTTTCCTGGGGATATATAGGTCAGGGAAACGAACAATCTGACTTGGCAAAGACAAAAAAAGGTGATGACGCTGAGAATTTATTATCTAAAGCCAAAGAAAAAATGTTACAAGCAGATGAGATCAAGAAAGGAAGTGGAGCATACAACCTGGCCTGCATTTCAGCATTGCTCAATGATGAAGCAGCCTGTCGTGAATGGTTAAATATAGCGTATGAATTAAAATTACTTCCTGAGCTTGAACATTTGAACAGCGATTTTGATTTAGACAGTGTGAGGGACAACAACTGGTTCAAAGAAATCATTGCAAATGTGATGAATCAAGTGTAAATTTATGTATATCGATAAAAGCAACGGTTTAATATCGTCAATTTTCACTATATTATGACGAAATCTTAAAATTTCGCTATCCATCAGCTTGAATTTTATACTATTATTATAAGCCTATACTTATACATATATTTTCTCCCATTAAATGAAGAGTTGTAGTTGCAAATAAAAAAACAATTTTATTTTTTGGTAAAAATGATCATTATCAAAAGAAATGATACAATTCCACAACTAATTTTTAAAATATTGTAACATAATGACATGAGAATTTACTTATCCACACTATAGTTCAGGCCACACTCGTTACATGAGTAAGTGATCACTTCTTTGTCCTTGGTACTTTTCCTGACAATGGATTCCATCCAGCTGCCGCAGGTGGGACACTTCTGGTCGAACAGGGAATGATCTCGTTTTTCCATGTTCCCTCATCACCTTCCCATCTGTTTATGTGCCCGTGCCAGATGTCCTGCAGCCTGTGCACCTATCAGTGATATCTCACCGGCCAGTGCTGCTGCCCCTATTATCTCGGCAAGTTTTTTAGCATTGGTACCGGGTGGATCTCCTGCTCCTGCCACCCCCAGCATTTCAAGGCACTCGCGCTGGGTAGCAATACCTGTACCGCCACCCACCGTACCAACCTGTATGGCAGGCAGCGTCACACTGCAGTACAGGTCGCCTTCATCTGTAAGTTCCATGCTGGTGATCGCACTGCTGGCTTCCACCACATGGGCAGCATCCTGGCCGCAGGCCAGGTACATAGCTGCAATGATGTTTGCCACATGTGCGTTAAATCCTGTACTTCCGGCCCTGGCCGAACCCAGCAGGTTCTTCTTGTAATTGAGCTTTGCCATTAACTCTGGCTCTGTCTTGAGTTTTTGCCTGACCACATTTCCCAAAATGACCACATCCGCAACAACAGTCTTTCCCCTGCCCATAATATTATTGATAGCCGAAGGTTTCTTGTCAGTACATACATTGCCTGAAAGTGATACCAGTTCCACATCAAGTTGGCTTGTTAGAAAATCGCAAATGGCCTCAGATGCAATAGTTGCCATGTTCATACCCATAGCATCCTTATTATCGAACCTGAACCTGAGATATACATTGTTCCCTGCCACAAAGGGCATCACGTCAAGCAGTTCCCCGAACCTGGTGGTCCCGGATGCCTTTGCCTTCATGGCCTCGAAGTTCCCGGGATCATTGACCCAGTCAACGAACTCCCTGGCCCGGACCACATCCTTTACTGTGAAAACAGGTGCACGGGTCATGCCGTCATTGAAAATCCTGACATTGGTACCGCCACATGCCGATATTACCGAACAGCCCCGGTTTGTGCTGGCTACCAGTGCTCCTTCTGTTGTGGCCAGGGGTAAGTAATAATTCCCGCATGTATATTCACCATTGATAGTAAGAGGGCCAGCCATTCCAAGAGGTACCTGGATTGCCCCGATCATGTTTTCAATATTGCGTTTGGCAGCTTCAGTTTCATCGATGGAGAATTGGCCCACATTATCAAGTTCTGTATCAGTTATGCTCTCTGCGGCTTGTCTCCTTATGTCCACTGCTCTCCCGGCATCAACGAACTGGTCAATGGCATGGAGTTTCATCTCTCCTTCTACTACCTTTTGTATGATCTCCTCTTTTGACAACTCCTTATCATGGTTCATGCAAATACTGTTGTGCAATAATCTATTTAACTCTGGCGAAAACCGACATTACTGGTTTTCAGGGATACCTTAAAGTGGCTTGGATCAAATTGACTGACAATTTGACTAAATTAAGTATATAAACAAATAAGCAGATACAAGGATATAGAAAAAAGCACAGCATATTTATATGGTACATAATTATATTAAAGGAGAATAACGTGGCAGATACTAATAACAATGATTCTGGATCCACTGATGACATTCTGGGTGGACTTGATATTGGATCCACCGCCGATATCCAGGTTCCTGAGGACCTGATAGACCAGGTGATAGGCCAGGAACATGCAGTTGAAGTAGTTAAGAAGGCAGCCACCCAACGACGGCATGTTATGATGCTGGGTACACCTGGCACAGGTAAGTCAATGCTGGCCAAGGCCATGGCAGATCTTTTACCAAAAGAGGAATTGCAGGATGTTCTGGTATATAATAATCCTGAGGACAACAATACACCAAAGATCAGGGTAGTACCTGCCGGCAAGGGCAAGGAGATCGTAGATGCCCACAAACTGGAAGCAAGAAAACGGATGCAAGCCCGCAATATGTTCATCATGATATTTGTGTTCGGCATAATTATATACTCACTTTATACCGGGGCGTTGATCTGGGGTATCATCGCTGCCGTACTGATCTTCATGGTCATGCGCCAGTTCATGCCAAAAGAAGAAGCATACATACCAAAACTACTGGTATCCAATGCGGATAAGGAAAAAGCCGCATACATTGATGCCACAGGTGCACATGCAGGTTCCCTGCTGGGTGATGTGAGGCACGACCCTTTCCAGAGCGGAGGCCTGGAAACCCCTGCCCATGACAGGGTGGAAGGAGGAGCCATACACAAGGCGCATAAAGGTGTATTGTTCATAGACGAGATCAATACCC
>Ga0255366_10305_pt1 | contig 10162 bp, 5 predicted proteins | sample ANMaggSeSYBR01C4_FD_182086 | JGI IMG/M metagenome (GOLD analysis project Ga0255366, IMG submission 182086) | Sediment cell enrichment communities from methane seep in Santa Monica Basin, California, United Staets - ANME aggregate JGI... | ecosystem: Environmental > Aquatic > Marine > Cold seeps >... | reverse complement strand
TTTCAGTATTTGGGCGAATGAAGGATGTGCCAGAACAGAAAACTATGGAAAACAGCACCATGCAGGCCAGAAATGTGCTAGATTCACTAGAAATCAAGGGTTCAATAAAATCGGAACCGGTTCTGCTGGTGGATGATATTATTGATTCGGGATGGACGCTCACAATTGCCGGGTATCTTCTACTGGAAAACGGCAGCGGACCGGTTTATCCCTTTACACTTGCGTCTGCCAAAGGTAGGAATGGATAATGATGCTAACTTCTGATTCTCAAGCCATGTTGATGCTTTGCTCTCGATTGAAATTGTCTGAAAGAGATGACCTGAAACCCTTAACGCTGGGTGAATGGAATAAAGTTGCCAAAAAACTGGGGGCTGCCGATTTGCGTCCTGGTGATTTGCTGGGTCTCAATACTGGTGATATTCAAAAAGTTATTGAAGATACTGAAGAATCCGTGGATAGGATAGCCCGCTTGCTAGACCGGGGGGCAGCCCTGGCATTTGAACTGGAGCGTTTGTTGTCCCTTGGAATTTGGGTGGTTACCCGGGCAGATGATCAGTACCCCCAACGCTACCGGGAACAGTTAAAAGAAAAAGCACCGCCGATCCTTTTTTGTGCTGGTGATAAACATTTGCCAGGTCAGCCAGGTTTGGCTATGGTTGGTTCTCGTAATGTAGATCAAGAAGGCTCGGCTTTTGCGGAGTTGATCGGGAATTATTGCGCACAGAATGGTTTGATTGTCTATTCAGGGGGAGCACGGGGTGTGGATTCCTTTTCTATGAAAGCTGCGCTTGAGGGCAGAGGATTTTCAGTTGGCATCCTGGCCCACAGCCTGGAGAAGACCATCAGGAACAAGGAATATAGAGATTCACTGGAGAAAGGAAACCTGACCTTAATGACGCCCTTTGCGCCCGATGCAGGTTTCAACGTCGGAAATGCCATGGGGCGTAATAAATTGATCTATGCCCTGGCTGATTATGCCCTGGTGATAGCCTCGGATTACAATAAGGGAGGCACCTGGACTGGTGCGACAGAAGCGCTAAAGAAAAACTGGATCCCGGTTTTTGCGGTGGTGTCTCCTTATTCCCCGGAGGGCAATCGGGAATTGATAAAAAAAGGAGCGCTTCCCTTTCCGGATCCTGTACCATTTCTTGAGAAAGAGCTGCTTGAATGGTTGAAGGGGCAAACAGCTGATAGAAAATCAAATCCAACACAGCCCAACCTCTTCTAAGTGCCGGAATTCAGGAATAACAGCAAAACATAAATTTTTCGGAGAATACTCTATGCCTTTACCATACCGTGAAGAACTCAGCTCCCAAATCCCTGCTGCTCAAACTCTGATAAACCTGGGTTACACATACCTCACTCCTGAAGAAGCGTTGCTGCTGCGGGAGGAGAAAGAGCGCAATGTTGTGTTAACGGGCATCTTGGAAAAATGGCTTTCATCTCACAACCAATTCGCTTATAAAGGAGAAGCCCATAACTTTAACGATTCTGCCATCCAGGATGCACTGAGGCAGATTACGACCATCAGCTTGAATGATGGTTTAACCCGGGCTAATGAAAAGATCTATGATTTGCTTACACTCGGCATCTCCTTGCCTCAAACTATCGCCGGGGATAAACGTCATTATTCTTTAAAGTTCATCGATTGGGAAAACCCGGCTGAAAATGTGTACCATGTTACAGAAGAATTTGTAATAGAGCGGGAGCGAACTCATCAAACCAGGCGTCCTGACCTGGTTTGTTTTGTTAATGGCATCCCTTTTGTGGTGATTGAATGCAAACGCCCGGATTTGAAAGTGGAAGAAGGGGGACTGCCGTACGAGGAAGCCATCAGCCAGATGCTCCGTAATCAGAAAGAAGGGGAAATTCGCTCTTTATTTGTTTATTCCCAGATTCTTCTTGCGGTCAGTACCAATCATGCTGCTTATGCCACCACAGCTACTCCCAAAAAATTCTGGGCGGTTTGGCGGGAAGAGGATTCCGAGAAAAAAATAGATGAATTTAATGAACGGGTCTCCACAATTGTAAACACACCTATGATTGAACCTTTGCTACCAGATTTTTATAACTGGCGAGATGGGGGAGAAAACATCCAGCGAGATTTCGTGAATAGAGAAAACCGTCTGCCAACAGCCCAGGACAGAGTACTGATCAGTTTGCTTACTCCTGAGCGTTTGCTGGAGTTAACTTATCAATATATTGTTTATGATGGCGGGATTAAAAAGATCGCCCGTTACCAGCAGTACTTCTCGGTAAAGGCAACTTTAGATCGAGTTTCCAATCTTAATGCTCAGGGAGAGCGCACCGGCGGCGTGATCTGGCATACTACTGGATCTGGCAAATCTTTAAGCATGGTAATGCTTGCAAAAGCACTGGTCCTGCATCCCAATATCAAAAATCCTCGAGTGATCCTGGTAACTGACCGTGTCAACCTGGATGCCCAGATTTATAGTACTTTTAAAAATTGCGGCAAATATGTGGTCCAGGCCACATCCGGTAAACATCTTCTTAAATTAGTATCGTCTGAAAAAACAGATATTATTGCCACTGTGATTAACAAGTTTGAGACAGTCGCAGACGAAAAAATTACTAATGACGACCCCAATATCTTTGTGCTGGTGGACGAAAGTCACCGGGGACAGTATGGAGAAATCCACAGTAAAATGCGCCGGGTTTTCACCCATGGTTGTTATATCGGTTTCACAGGAACTCCCCTGACGAAAAAGGATAAAAACACTGCCATGCAATTTGGCAGCTTTATCCATAAATACCCCATGCGCACGGCAGTAGAAGACCGTGTAGTGGTCCCTTTGCTTTATGAGGGTCGGATGGTGGAGTTGGAACCTCACCAGGATCAATTGGATCGCTGGTTTGAGCGTCACACAGCGGATTTAACAAAGGAACAGAAATCTGACCTGAAGCAAAAAATGAGTGCGGCGGACATAGTTAATGAAGCGGAAAGGCGTATTCGGGAGATTGCCTACAACCTGGCAGAACACTTCTCTCGCAATTTTCAGGATCCATTATCTGGATATAAAGCACAATTAGCGACATCCAGTAAGCGCATGGCGTTGCTCTATAACAAATACCTTGATGAAAGTGGACTCCTGACATCTGCTGTGGTCATATCTGCTCCGGATACCCGGGAAGGGCATGAAGATGTGGAAGCAGATCATCTGCCTGAGGTGCAGGTGTTCTGGAAAAAAATGATGCAGCGTTATGGGACAGAAGAAGCCTATAATCGGGAGATTCTGGAAGAATTTTCCCGTTCTGATGGTGTTGAATTATTGATTGTGGTTGATAAACTGCTTGTTGGATTTGATGAGCCGAGAAATACAGTTCTTTATATTGATAAATCTCTCAAAGATCATGCTATCCTGCAGGCCATAGCCCGGGTCAACCGGCTGTTTGAAGGGAAAGAATTTGGATTTATCATTGATTACCGGGGTATCTTGGGAGAACTTAATGAGGCTATTGATACCTATGATGCTTTAGCAGATTTTGATCCGGAGGATCTGGAAGGAACTATCCAGGATGTCTCTGCCGAAATTGAAAAGTTGCCCCAGGTTCATTCAGATCTTTGGGCAGTTTTTAATGGTGTGAATAAGGAAGATAATGAAGCCCTGGAGCGTTTTCTGGCTCCAGAGGATCAGCGGCAACTGTTTTACGATGCGCTTACCCTATTTGCCAAGACACTAAAAATTGCCCTTGCTAGCATTATTTTCTACGAAAAGATCCCTGATAATAAAATAAAGGAATACAAACGGGATTTGAAGTTTTTTCACAATCTGCGTATGTCGGTGAAATTGCGTTATGCGGAGGCAATTGATTTCCGGGACTACGAACATAAAATTCGTAAATTACTGGACGAACACCTGGATGCAGAGGGGGTCAGACAGCTTACCGGGGAAATTGAGATCTTTGATCCGGATCAATTTAATGAATTGGTTGAGGAACTGTCCTCCCCCAGGGGGCGGGCAGAAGCTATTTTATACCGTTTAAAGCGCACTGCCATTGAAAATATGGAAAGGGATCCGTCCTATTATCGGAAATTTTCTCAAATGATTGAGGATACCCTGCGTTCGATAGAGGAAGATCGAATAAGCGACCTGGAGGCATTGGAATCAGCACAAGGGTTACAGGAAGAAGTGACTAGAGGCTACCGCCAGGACATGCCGGTTCGTTTGCGCAGCCTCCGTGATGCCCCGGCATATTATGGTGTAGTTCAGGAGACAATAACTGAAGATCTGCTTTCTCAGGATATTCAGGCGGAAATTGCCGTGGAAATGGAAAATATTATTGAGGGGCAGAAGATTGTTGATTGGACAGACAATCGAGATGTCCGTAATCAGATGTGGGGCAAAATTGAGGATTATCTTTACCAATTTGCGGATGATCGAAATGTAAGTATTGACCCAAATCAAATGGATGAAATCATCGGTCAGGTAATTGAGATTGCCAGGAAACGATCATGAAGAATGATTCTAACCAACTCGGTGTTCAATATGGCAAGACCACGATCAGATATTTATTGAATCACACTGATCGCAAAAACCTGGCTATTCATGTCCATCCAGACTTGAATGTTGAAGTGGAAGCACCCCTCGGTAGTGAGCTGGAAGAGATCAAAGATAAAGTTCTCAAACGGGCAGGGTGGATCTTAAAACAGCAGCGGTTATTTGAACGATATTCTTTTGAGCTGCCGCCTCGGGAATACGTCAGCGGTGAAACTCATCGATATCTGGGTCGGCAGTATCGCCTGAAGGTAATTGTGAAGGAATCTGGAGGGGGGACTGTAAAAATGGAACGCGGCAGAATCCTGATTCACACAAGCGATCCGGGAAACCAGGATAAGAAGAAAATATTACTGGAAGATTGGTATCGGAAACAAGCTTGGCGTGTGTTTGCGGAAAGGTTGGAAAAATGGTTGCCCCATTTTGAGCGTTTTGGGAAAAATCAACCTAGCTTGATGATTCGAAAGATGAAATCCCAGTGGGGCAGCTGTACCCCTGAAGGAAAAATCACTTTAAACCTGAAACTTATTCAGTTACCTAAACATTTAATTGATTACCTCATCGTGCACGAGTTAAGCCATTTAGTGGAGTTAAACCACAGCGGTGAGTTTTACTCCTTACTTGCCCGGGTTATGCCGGATTGGGAGGAAAGAAAGGAGAAGCTGAATCGTTTTGAGTTTTAACTTCTGGTTTTATTCCAGGTGACTTGTGTGGGTGGATACATGAATTATTCAGATCAAATAATGATTGGCAAAAAAGCATATTCTCTGACTAGAGATTACCTTTTAGGATTTTTGGACTATTGTGTATCAGCTGAAATACTCAGCCATTATCTGAATATATGTACTGGTCTAATAAGAATCTTTCATGGAATTGGTCTTTGTCCAGTGAAATCAGCAGGTTTCCAGCTATTTAATTGCATCACCCGAGTTGCTGAACACAACCGTGGCAATGCCTATCACACTGATAAATTGTTCTGGCTAATTGGCAGCGGATATTTCTTTGACCATAAAGAAATTAGTAAGAGAGGAAGGATTAAAACAAATCGAGATGAATTTGTTCAGTGGGCTCTGGGGAAGTTGCCGTAAACTATACAATTTCATCGTGTAATATTTATGGTGCCTTTCTATACTGTTGATAACCTTTATTTAAGTTTTTTATTCAATTTGTATGATAGGAAATATAAAATGCCCCTGGTTCATGTAATATAATTGTTACATCTTGTGATAATTATATTTTTCGGAATAACTCAGTCCTTATTTAAAAGTTTTATTCACAAATTGGTTTTAGAAAAAATCTCCTTTCTAATAAAGTGAGGTGTAATTCCCATGACCGAGTCTTTGAAAGATACTCTGGTACGTTTGGATGAGCAGGAAATCCTCCTTACAACACTGTTCGAAGAAATTGAATATATTGGAGAAGTTCCCCTGCGGAGAGAAGATTTTACACTCCTTACTCATGATCTTAAATTTGTTCAGACTGGAATGGGATTAACAAATACTACCCGTATGCTCCGTAATCAATGGCCGCATATATTTGTAACCTATCTTTCCATCACAGCTGCTTATAATGACAATCGTGGATATTGGCAAGCTGTGGTTGATAAGCTGGATATTACCAGTACTCAGTCGATTTTCTCAGGTAATAACCATTGGGGGAAATTATATCTCGAACTTCTTGATCAATTTGGCCTTGATAATTTTTCAAATGCTAAACTGAGTTTTCCTTATGTGACCCCTATTCGGCTTCAGGGAGGAATTCCCCGTTATTCCCTGCCGGATTTTTTTGAATACATCATCCTCCCAACAGTTGAAAAGCCAGGCTTGGTACTTCTTGATGATGATGAGGCTTATGTTGAAGTACAAAGCAAAAGTGACGCCAGGTACCGAGTAGACCGTGTGATTAAACTCTACATGAAGCATGGAGAAGAATTTGCTGAGCGATTTTTTTCCAGAACGCGGGAAATGGCCAGATATGCTGTCAAGGGAGAGCCCATTCCGGCTCCAAGCACACTAAAACTTCGTCCTTATGTTGTACATCTTTTTGAGGATTATCTTGAAAACCGTGTTGAAAGGAAAACAAGTAGACGGATATTTTCCCCAAGGTTGACTTTTTGGCCGCATCAACCCGCCTACAGTCTAAGCCTACCGGAACAAATTATCCCGGAAGGATCCGCCCATCGAAAATATCACTGGCGGATTCGACTTTTTTCGGAAAAACAGATTGTTCAGCAAGAACTGATTGCGGTAAGGGTTCACCGCAAGGGATATGAAATCCAAACCAAAAGTAAAGAGATCCCGATTGAACAGCCGTATGAACAGGCAGTGGTTGAATTTGGTTTTATGAAAATCGTATCAGAAAATAAACCAGGAGATGAAAATTTTCACTCAATTAGACGTTGGCCTATCAGGTTATTGCCCGAGCCTGAGCAGCCTCCTATCATGTCCTTTAATAATCAAGGAATAGTTATTCACCACATGGATGGCCTACCAGCCGATTACTGTTGGTTGCTAATACCTCAGTCCAGTATTGTAAAAGTTGATGGAAGTGGTAAGTGTTTGGAAGAAATCACTACTTATTGGAGTCCCTGGGATCACTGGAAGGCTGAACTGTGGGATTTATCTGGTGTACATCTCTTAGAAGTGTATGGAGAGGCTGGTAAAAAGATTACTGCTCTGCCTGTTGTTCAACCAATACCTGAACCGGAATTGCAGGGAGAGAATCGTCTGCAGCACAGCCGGCCTATTAATGATATCCCTTTATTCATTGGTTCCCCTCCCCGCTTAACTTTCCCGGGTGCAAAACAGGGTGGGAATTCAGGTCAATTATCTGACCTTGAAGCATGGTCACTAGTAATAAATTCATTGGGAGTTGCTGAGCCTGAAATTGATCAAAGATTTACCTTATCAGATAAAAAGTTTGAATTTAAACAAGAAAATGGTGTTCTTAATTTTTCTTTTGGGGAGATTCTTGGAGAGCGCCCTATTGGTTATTATGACGTGTGTCTAATCCATCGCGATGGGAAAGAATTTGACAGGTCATTTAAAATCTGGCCCCATTTGGAGATTCAAGGATTAGAGCCGCTTTTCATACCTGATCGTGAGGGAGGAAAGACAGTTGAGTTAAAGTTCTTTATCCCGCAAAAAACTTACTTGGATTGTATAAGTGAAACGAATTATCTTGGTAAGCGGATAACTATAAATCCTTCTCCGGTTGAAGATGAGAGCAATCAACTTGATATAATCATTCCTCCAGGATTATCCTCAGGAGTATTTACCTTATCTTATCCGAAAGATCAAGAATTCATCCACATTCCATTCGAACTCTGTATACCCCGATTGAAATGGTCTATTCGATTTGAAGACACGGATGTGCATGAATTAAATTGGCATACAGAACTCCAAAATATCCCCTTACCCAAATTAACTCAAGCTGATCATGCTGTTCTTTATGTTGCAGCTGATCTGCCCAGGGAGAGCTCAATCAAAATTGGTCTTTCTCTATCACTTCCTGGTAAAGAAAAATCACTGTTAAAGCTTGCAGAAAGAATTATGACGGATCATGAGCCGCGCTGCAGTTGCAATATAAAAACCATTCTGGATACAATAAAGGCTTTAGAGTCTGAACCGTTCTTTGATCTTGTCCTAACTATAGAAGCTGATCATCTTAATAAACCAGTCAGTCTGTCAGTTGTCAGATTAACCAGAACGATTGATGTCAGAAATGTCTCACTTCAAAAACTAGACGAAGGGAATTGGATGCTGCACTGGAAAGAGCCTAAACCGTTGCATAAAAGACGGATTCAGCTATGGTCTATCTGGCAGCCCTGGCATAAGCCCATTGAAATCCGGTTACCTGAAGACACTCCCAGCAGCAATTACGTGAAGGGAGATTCCTGGTACATGCATGAACTCCCTCTGGAACTGGCACCATTGATTGATGGTTGTTATGGTGTGAGATTTATTGCAGTTCCAACTTGGGAGGAAAGACCGATACCCGCTTTTCCTCCTCTTGATGATGTGAAATATGTGCAAACTGGAGATCCTGAGCAGCGGATTAAGTGGATCAAAGAGAAACTGGAAACTGATCCAAGCCGTACCTTTCCCCTTCATTTTGAACGGATATGTATCCATCATGATCTGAGTAACGAAAAGGATCGGGACCAGGATATTGCCTGGTGCAGTTCTAACGCGGATAAAGCCAGCATTCCCTTATTGATCAGTTTTTATTACTGGTTGAATGAGAAGGATCCATTCACGCAGAAAGCACTGCGAATGCGTATGTATCAGCCAGAATGGGTTAGAAAATTATTTGAGAAACACGAATCCATTGCTGTCAGACGTAAGTATCTCAAACCCATCCTTAAGCAAAAATCAATTGACCCCAAGAGTGCTCGGATGATCCTGGATCATGCAGATTATCCAGATCTGGTTTCCAAAGCTATCAACAGCCTGATTGAAGTTAAGGATGATTATGTTATCAAACATATGTTGGCACAGGTAGAGTTGAGCAGGTTTAGTGTTCTGGGTGCTTTTGAGATTCTTAAACCCTGTGCTGATTTTGCGCTCTTTTCGCTATTGGATTTACCGGATTCCTCAGTTCGGTCTCGATTATTGCAGGAACTTTCGGAATATACAAAAAAACCATTATTGATCTATCCGGGTTGGTGGATTCGCTCTGATGCAGGTTGGGGACAAATAAAGAAAATAATAGAGCAGGAAAGCGGATCAGAAGTGAATTATTTTAGAATTGACCGGGAGAAACCACTTCTGGAAGTAACACTGAGACCGGGTGAGCATGCACTGGATATTCAGATAGACCTGGGCGATAGTCAGATATTGTTTTTTGAAAATGATGAGCTGTACCTGTGCACCCATCATACCGGTTGTTTTAATTATATTTCTAACAATCGAGCTGAAATCAGATCAATTCATACCCGGATTGCTCATGGAGGTATTCAACCAGCCTTTAGATTGATTAGGAATAATGTTTATTCCATGCGCCAGAATATACAGTATTCTGCCCAACCACCTAAAAATTTGTATGTCTGAATCTTTGAAGGAAGACTAAATGGCTCTGCATCCAATCAAAACCACACAGCATCTGCGAGAAAATTATATACGGTATTTGAAGACCATCAAAACCTTTCAAGATCCCTGGCTGCGTGCTCAGTTTGCGAATGCAATAGAAGCCAAAGAAGCCCTGGTTAAGGGGCCATTGCTGGAAGCCTCTCCCCCGTTTGTCAAAACTTTATCCATAAAGGATTTGGTAAACGGGGAATTACTTTCTAGCGGATTCAAAGATTTATGTTCTGATAGCCTTCCTTATGAACGGGAACTTTATCAGCATCAGGAATTGGCTATTCGTAAAATAGTCTCCGGACGGAACATTGTCGTTTCTACAGGAACCGGATCTGGTAAAACCGAAGCCTTTTTAATCCCAATCCTTAATCGCTTGTTGGAAGAAGAGCGTGTAGGAACATTGTGTCAACCTGGTATTCGGGCAATGCTGCTTTATCCCTTGAATGCCTTGGCAAATGACCAAGTAAAACGCCTCCGGCGTGTTTTATTAAATTACCCTCAGATCACTTTTGGCCGATACATTGGAGAAACGGCATATAAACGTAAAGAAGCCAACGAGCAATT
>Ga0255366_10304_pt1 | contig 10182 bp, 6 predicted proteins | sample ANMaggSeSYBR01C4_FD_182086 | JGI IMG/M metagenome (GOLD analysis project Ga0255366, IMG submission 182086) | Sediment cell enrichment communities from methane seep in Santa Monica Basin, California, United Staets - ANME aggregate JGI... | ecosystem: Environmental > Aquatic > Marine > Cold seeps >... | reverse complement strand
ATGAATACTTCAAATGCAAAATAATTCAATAAATCGCAATTAAATAAATTAATGTGACAAAAGCATTTCATCACAATATATTCCGGTTCATCACAAAAACTTTCATTTCATCACATATATTTTCAAATATAAGCAGAACATCTCAAATTTGCCTCATAAAATAATGATAAAATGATTGAATGCTTAAATGATGAAATAAAAAAAATAAAAATTAATCGCACAATGAATGACATTTCCTGTTTTAAGAATTTACACATGGAGGTATTCACGCATTTACACATTTAATCATTTAAGCATTTCCAATAGACTAGCAGTTGAACTAAATTTTTTAAATCATATAATATGAACCTTACGATTAATAATTTATCAAAAACTTATTCCAATGGTGTACAGGCCCTGGATAATGTTTCACTAACAATTCCTAATGGTTTGTTCGGATTGCTTGGCCCGAATGGTGCCGGGAAATCCACGCTCATGCGTACCATAGCAACTTTACAGGAAGCCGATAATGGCGAAATATGGATGGATGATTTAAATGTCCTTGAGCAGAAACAAGAATTAAAGCAAACCCTCGGTTACCTTCCTCAGGAGTTCGGATTTTATCCCAAAGACAGGGCGCTCGACCTGCTTGACCAGCTAAGTATGTTAAAAGGGATCAAAGATAAATCGGAACGCAAACAACTGGTAGAATACATTTTAAAAAAAGTAAACCTTTGGGATGACCGGAAACAACGGATAGGAACTTTTTCTGGTGGCATGAAACAACGCTTTGGTATTGCGCAGGCATTGCTGGGAAACCCAAAACTCATCATCGTGGATGAACCAACAGCCGGGTTGGATCCTTACGAAAGGAGAAGGTTCCATAATCTTCTCGCCGAAATCGGGAAAGATATTATTGTCATCCTTTCCACACATATTGTTGATGACGTGAGTAACCTGTGTTCAAATATGGCAATTATTGACAAAGGAAGAATTTTGCTTCAAACAGACCCTGGCGAAATCATAAAAGATTTTGAAGGAAAAATCTGGGAAAAGGACATTACAGGAATCAATATGGAAGACTTTGAAAAGGAATACCATGTGATCTCAACAAGGCTTTTTGCCGGGAAAAATTTTGTAAGGATTTTTAGTGAAACTGATCCTGATAATGATTTTAAATCCGTCGAATCAATATTGGAAGATGTTTATTTCTACACTTTATCAAAACGGTCATAAGATGGAAGAATGTAATAGTGGAATAATGGATGAAAAACATATTAATAACCCTGCATTATTCCAACATTCCAATATTCCAATAATTTTTATCATGTATAACAAAAATGAAAATAACTACCATCAAGGAAGGTGGATTTCAAATTAAACTAAAAACCAACATACCATGTTCTATAATATATTTTTACTTGAATTTAAGAAGAGCCTGAAAAGCCCTGCTTTTTATATTTTCCTGACTATATTTTTCGGTACTATCCTCACTTTTACCCTTATCACCGATCCATATAATCAATTTATTGGTATCGCTCATGGCAAAGAGTGGCACAATGCTCCTATCATCATTGCTCAAATTCTTACCCGTATGAGTGTTTTCGGATTTTTGTTTACCATGGTGATGATTGGAAGGGCAGTCGCAAAAGATTTTGAAAACAATATCCACGAATTGATCTTTTCCAGGCCCGTCAGTAAAATTCAATATCTTGGCGGTAGGTTTGCAGGTGGGTTTGTAGCAAACTTATTGATTTTTGCCGGAATCATTCTGGGTTTTGAAATAGGCATCGTGTTTCTTGAAGATAAATATTCCGGTCCATATCAATTTGGAAGTTATTTGCTCCCTCTGATTTTTACTGTCATTCCCAACCTTCTGTTAATGGGAAGTATTATGTTTGCGCTCGCAACCCTTACCCGAAAAATGACAGCTACATACCTTGCCGGAGTTGCATTCCTCGCTGTTTATGCCATTATTGGGGTAATGCTTCACCGGATGGACAATGAAACCATGAAAGTTTTACTTGATCCGTTTGGAATTACAGCTCTTACCGTTTACAGCCAATACTGGACAGTATCTGATATGAACAACCTTCTTATGCCAATGAATGCAACCTTTCTGATCAACAGGATCATTTGGTTGTCAGTGGGTATAACAATATTATGGTTTACATACCAAAAATTTGAATTTATTGCATTTTTAGAGAAAAAGAAAAAACGACTTGCCATTGTATCGGAGAAAACCGAGCTTATTGACTATAATCTAAAACCACCTGCCATTTCATTAAAGAGCAACAAGTTCTTTTCGTTTTCACAATGTGTAACAATCTCCTGGAGAGATTTTAAAAAGATTGTTTTTCATCCGGCTTTTTTGATTCTTACGACTCTTGCATTAACGGAAATCGTTACTAATTTCAGGGGAGGGCTTGGCAACCAAAGCGGCCATATATACCCGTTTACTTCGTGGTATCTTCGGCAAACTATGCACATCTGGATATACATGTTGCCAATGACCATCTTTTTCGGTGGTATGCTTATTTGGAAAGAGAAAGACTATAGAACTGACGAAATTATCAACACACTACCTATTCCAAACTGGTTTAACTATATCAATAAACTAATGACACTAATTGGGATTTATATTCTTTATCTTGGCCTCACGATTATTTCAGGGGTTGTAGCACAAGTATTTATCCACGATTTTACGGATATAGAACTGGGCCTGTATTTCAAACAACTATTCGGTGTGGACTTTTTTATATTTCTGCATATAGCCATTGTGGTTCTCTTTATCCAAAATCTAAGTCCCAACAAGTATGTCGGATTTTTCTTGTCTGCGATGTTTTTTATTGCCGACCTGATTATTTTTGGGGCGTTTGGATTTGATAACTATTTGTTCCGCTACGGACGGGTTCCCGATTTTATATATTCCAACCTGAATGGTTTTGGGCATTATGGCCAGAGCATATTATGGTACACTATTTACTGGCTGTTTTTTGGGGCAATAATTGCCTGGATGACGATATTACTTTGGCGGAGAACCAATGAAAATTCCATACGTATCAGGCTGAAGTATTTAATATCCAACATTACCAAAAACCAGGTCAGCGGAATTTCCATTTTGCTAATTATGTTTTTGATTACCGGACTTTTTATTGGATATAATAAATACGTGTTGAATCCTTATTTCTCAGAATACGATGGGCGGGAAATGAGTGCCAACTATGAGAAAAAATTTTCAAAATATATGCATGCATTTCAGCCTACCATTATTGATATTAACCTTAAGGTTGATCTGTTTCCGGAGGAAAGAACTGCAAACATAGAAGGAGAGTATGTTTTGTTTAACAATCATGAAAAATTCATCAAAGAAGTTTATGTAAACCTAAACGATTGGAACCTCAGTAATTTGAACCCTATGGAATTCGACAGAACTTTTTCGAAAAAGCTATATGCTGATGAATATGGGTTTCGGATATTTGAACTGGACCAGCCACTGCAACCAGGCGACACCCTGACAATGAGCTTCAAATATGACATTATCGCCAATGGTTTTTCTGAGAATCAACCGAAAAACGAGATCGTTGAAAATGGGACCTGCCTTGTTCTTTCAAGCTTTATTTCCAGGAATTTCCCCGTAATAGGGTATAATGTAAATTTTGAATTATTGAGAGATAAATACAGAAAAGAATTTGACTTACCTGATAAAGCCGATGCACCAATAATATCTGAGGCCAACAGGAGCCTTGCTATTTTTGATGTCAGCCGGCCAAATTATGAAGGTGTCATCAGCACTTCAAGCGACCAAACGGTTATCTCCGGTGGCAGACTTATCAATCAATGGCAGGAGGACAACCGAAACTATTTCCATTATAAAACCGATACCATCATTGAAAATGAGATTGCCATTCTTTCAGGCAGGTATGATGTAGTCAGGGAACAATATAAGGATGTAAATGTGGAAGTGTATTACCATCCGAAGCATAATTATAATATTACCAGCATTCTTGACGGACTAAAGGATTCTTATGATTATGGAAATAAATATTTCTCCGAATACCCGTATAAAGACCTCAGGATTGTGGAGATACCGGATTATATGACCGAAGGTGCTGCCCGGCATTTCCCGACTACTTTTATCTGGATTGAATCAGAAGGTTTTATCACACGATATGAAGAAGGCGATATTGATATTGTTTACGGTATTGCTGCACATGAAAACGCCCATCATTGGTGGGGAGGGATCGTAACACCGGCTTTTGCCGAAGGTGCTTTTTTGCTCACCGAAACCATGGCGCAATATGTGATGGCCACACTTACCGATAAAAAATTCGGCAAAAAGATTGGGAGGGATTATCGAAAGCGTGAAATGGTATCGTACCTGCGGCGCCGTAAACACGATACCGAAGGTGAAAAATCCTTGTTAGAATCCTCTGTAAGGCAATCCTACCTCGGTTATAAAAAGAGTACGGTCATTATGTATGCACTACAAGATTATATCGGAGAAGACTCTGTAGGGAAGGCTCTGGGGCGGATCGTGGAAAAGTACGGTTTTCGGCTCGATACTTTTGCACTGGCATCTGACTTGATTGATGAATTTTACAAAGTTACTCCCGACAGTTTAAAATACCTTGTGGATGATTTGTTCCTGAATATAACCCTGTATGAGAATAAGATCAATGGGGCTAGTTACAGAAAGACCACAGACGGTCAGTACATTGTAGACTTGGAAGTGGAAACCATTAAATATTATTCAGACAGCATTGGAACCCAGATGGAAGCTGCATTACACGATTATATTTATGTCGCTTTGATGGATGAAGCAGGGGAGGCCTATTATTATCAGAAACATCTGTTTACTTCAACTAATTCCACAATCCGGATAATTACTGATCAAATACCTGTTACAGCAGGAATTGATCCTTACCTTGTATTGATCGACAGGGAAATGGAAAATAATATGTGTGAGGTGAAAGAAGCGGATGATTCGCTGGTCTCATTATTAATGGAAATACCTGTAAGATCCACTTTGTTGGATATTATTGGAAAATGAGGAAAAAAGTCAGGGTGTTGAAGAAATAGTTGATACTTGTCAAAAAAGTGAATTAATATTTTGATTGCAATTATTCATCGTCATCCTCTTCTTCTAAATTACCTTCTTCTTTGCAATGACTTTCTGCGGCTTTTTCTGCTTTTTTATCGATCAAATGATCATCTATTTTACCAATATCTCCATTTGGATCAACCATAACATCGACTTTCACCAGGTAAGAAACCGTTTGTGTATCAACATTGAGGGCATAAAAAAAGCCACCATTTGGTTTGGTTATTTTCCGGACGTGATCTTGCCACCCTTCTGGATATTTTTCCTCAAGAGCTTCCATCGCTTCGATGGGAAGATCTTCCAATTTTATTACTTTATTGATTTTACTCATAATTCAGAAAAAGTGAGCAATTTTAATTCAAATAATTATATGCCCAACAATTGTTGAAAGAATTTCATTGTAAAAATAATACATTTCAAATTCATCCTTCTTTCATAACATCATTTTAAAAATGTAACCATGTAATTAGAATTATATTACAATAAAAGGAATTAAACATGCTAAAAGGATAGGGGATTTTGTAATTTTTAAGCCAACCTGCATATTATGGATTAATGCATAAATTTGTTGGAAAGGGGATAGAATGATAATTTTATTACATGGTTACATTTTTAAAATGGAGTTTAATCAATCCTCATTTTCTTTCTTTTTATCATCTTCATCATCGTCTCCATCTTCATCCTTTGAATCATGTTCAGCCTCTTTTTCCGCATTTAAATCAATAAAGTCATCAACCATTTTTACCATTTCACTGTCAATATCTATTTTAACATCAAGCTTTACCATGTAGGACACCTTCTTGGTATCTACGCTGATGCAATGGAAAAATTCGCCATTGGGTTTGGTGATCTTCCGGATGTATGCTTTCCAACCATCAGGGTACTGTTTCTCAAGTGCTTTTAGGGCATCTTTCGGCAGATCTTCAAATTTCATGACTTTATTAATTTTATCCATAGGTTTTTACTGGAATAAAAATTTCAGTATTATAGTGTTTGATTATAAAAAGTTAATTAGTTACTTTTACTCGCTCAACATTTTTAATTTTTTTTTTAAAAATTCATCATTCAATAATCTTCCACATCATGAACGAAATCGTTAAACGTAAAAATTCAGAAAGAGGTTATATCCTAAATTATATCGGTTTGGTTTTTATCCTGATATTTTTTGTAAGTTCCTCATTAAAAGCACAAAATGAATCGATCACCAATGATAAAAAACCTACTTTTCCTCGCCATGAGGTTAAGGGTGATGACTACAGCCCCTCTCCACGTGATCAACACGAGACATCACCGGCTTATAAATATGCCATTCCCGGATTTACGGTTGTCCAGGTAAATATAGATAATTCAGGAATGAATATCCTCAACGATGCAGGCAACGAGCCTTCCATTGCTTACGATCCGACAGATCCCAATAAAATGGCCATAGGCTGGAGGCAATTTGATAATATCAATAATAATTTTCGTCAGGCAGGTATTGGATATACCTATGATGGTGGAGAAACATGGACTTTCCCTGGTGTAATTAATCCCATTTTTTGAAGATGATTAATTTCCTTTTTAAACTTTTCAAATGATTCGTATGTATTGAATGAATTAAAATATGTATAAAAAGTTTTTTCCCAATGGGCACTTTTCCTATAATGAAGATTAGTTATTTGAAATATTGAGGGAACATTATAAAGCTTTATCTGATTAGTTATTAGGTCAAAATTTTTATCAGCTTTAAAGTAATAATAATGTTGCAAAAGTATTAACTCTTTGTGAATGTATTTTTTAATATTATTATAATTATTTAGTTTATAGATATTTTCATTTTTTAGAAAATGGTTGAAAATAGTCAGTTCAAACCAGAGAATGTAAAAATAAGTTTTTAGGTCATCTTCTTTAATTAATTCTTCAAGCTCATAAAATACTTCTTGTAAAATTGGAATTATTTTCTCATTTGCACAGGCTTCGAAAAGTAAGGAAAATAAATAATTTGAGGAACTCTGATAAACATGAGGTTTGCTTTTTCTTTTAATATCCTTACCTTTTAAAATTAATAAAATTGTATTCTTAATAATAGATTTTTGCATTGTTAAACTCACATTAACAATGTTTTTTAATATACTTAAGAAAAAATAATTCCTGTCAGGATTTTCTGAATCCAGGTGATCAATTATAATTTTATCTAATATTTTGGGGCTATCAATATTTTCATCTATCATTGAAAAAAGTAACTCAAAAACTACATGCCATGCTGGATTATCTAAATTAGTTGAAAGAATTTTATCTCTTTCCTCAAATTCATGTTCATTGTGATACCGTCTAAATATATGGTCAGCTGTGTAATACTCTAGAAATGTCTTATGAGTAAAAATATTGTCAAAATAAATTGAACGTCTTTCAGCATATTTGAGGAAATGATCTGCTGCTTCTTCAGCACTTAGCCTATCTGTAAATTCATATTTTTCGAGTAAATAATCTGAAATTGCATTCATTGCTAATTTTCGATTTATTACTTTTTTGTTAGTAATTCGAATGTATTGCCAGAATGCAAGCTTTCCAAAAGTTCCTCGTTTGTTATTTACTAATAATTTAATGTTTAACTTTTTTTCTTCTTCATCTCTGGTTTCAACCAAAGTATTGGTGCAAGACCGATATACCTCTAGTTTTGATTCAGGAATCACTATTTTATTAATAGCCAACATAACCATCAATGAAAGAATTAAAGGATTACTCTTTAATTCTTCTTCAATACTACTAATCTGTTTTTTACAAGATTCAATTTCAATCTGCCTTTCTGATCTATTTTTAATTTGAAGTAAATAGAATTTTTCAATGAATTTGTTAATTTGTCTTTCTTTAAAATTCTGAACAGCAAATTCATAAAATTTATTTTCAGAGAATTGAATATCATGATATCCAATAAACCTAGAAGTCACTATACATTTGACATTCTGATTTACAGTAATAAATGATTCTATATCCTCCTTAACATTATTCTTCTGCGATAAATCAAATATTTCATCTAATCCATCAAAAAAGAAGATCGTTTTCTTCTTATTGATTATATAGCTAATAACTTGCTCATTAATATCATTTATTTGATAATCTGTCTTTAAAAGTTTTACTAGATAAGAAATGAAATTCATACCTTCATTATGCCTATAATAATTGTAATTTCTTAACTCGATTCTAAAAGGAATGTGGTTTTTGTAATTAATGAGTCCGCCAATATTTGCTCGTTTGTTTAATATTCTGATGATAAGGTGTTTTATTAATAGTGATTTACCAGCACCTGGATCTCCCAATATTATATAATGCCTTGATCTTCTAAATACATCATGGATTCTTAATTCTCTCTTTTTTCTTCTGTCAAATTCTTCAATAGGTTTATTTCCGGATTTTATTACTTTATTAACAGTAAAATGAGGTTCAACATATAATCGGGTAACCTTAATGTTCCTTGGTTTTGTTCCTATGGAAACATAATGCCCTATGAATTTAACATTATCTAAATGGGTTACAGCAGCTTTTCTATAAGTATCAAGAAATAGTTTTGTTTTATTTTCAATATCAGGTTTAATTATTTCCTTTATTGATTTTATTCCTCTACTTATTGATTGATTGTCAATAACTAATTTTTGCTGAAAAAACTCTTTTGAGATATGATCATATTTTACAAGCCAAGAATTTATGTCTGCATCGATTATTGCAGTAATTTTTAGTTTTTTAAATAATTCGTTTAAATTGTTTTGAGATTCCTGTAAATCTAATTCACTCAAAGTAGCATATTTGTTTTTCACTTGTTCGATCCATAAAGACAAATTGGGCTCATTTAAAATTTCATTGCTGAAATCACTTAATAATTTTATGGATGGTCCAGAAAAATTTCCTGACACTACAAAGTAGTATTCATAATTATCTATATCGTTAATAAGGCTTTTATCAGTTAAGTAAAAAAGTAAAAACTTTAATATTTCTTTCACAACCTCAGGCTTAGACAGATTATGGCTTTTATTCAGCTTACATTGTATACTGCCAATATTTGCTCCATCCCTCTTTAATAAAATATCAACGCCTTTCTCCCCAACACCAGTCATTAAAAATATGTCATCATACTTTGATGCTAAATCATCTTGTAATCTAGTTTTGAAAATACTGTATATAAGTTGTTCAAACTTCCTTGGTGAGGATAAATCATTTATAGGAAAACTTATACTATTATATGCTTTTGCCATAACTTTTAATGTTTAAACTACATATTCTGATTAATAACTGTTAACTAATCAAATTTCAATCCTCAAATTTACAACAAACTCTTTTTCATCATTATTGATATCCAATTTATGTTTTCCGGGATATAATAATTCCAGTCGTTTTTTTACATTTTCAATTCCGGTCCCTGATTTTTTTGTTGAGGGATTAATCCTTTGCGGTGCAACATTATTCCGGGTATGAAGCAATACAGTATTTTTTTTCAATTCCACCGAAATATCAATTTTATTTTCCTTTGAGTTTACACTGATCCCATGTTTAAAACAGTTTTCAACAAAAGCTATCAATAGGAGGGGGGCAATGATCTTTCCACTTAGATCACCTTTAAAACTACTTTTTATTTGGGCTTTTTTACCAAGCCTGATTGTTTCCAAATCGATATAATTTTGAAGAAATTCAAACTCATGTTTTACCAGTACTTTTCTTTTTTTTGAACTCTCTAACAGGTACCGCATTAAATCGGAAAGTTTCATCACCGCATCGGCTGAAATATCAGAATTACTTAAAATTAATGAATAAATGCTATTTAATGAATTAAATAGAAAATGAGGATTCACCTGCGACTTTAACAGATTTAGTTCAGCCTGCGATTGTTTTGCTTCTAATTCTTTCAACTCCATTTCGGCCTTGATCCTTTTTTTTTCCTCTTCTTTTAACCTCATGCGTTGTTGTGTGCCAATCCTGAAATACCTGGCCCCCGTATAAAGGATCATCATAAACAACAAAGCACCATAAGTTTCGGAGCTTCCAACCGGATCCATATAATGCTGAAATTCGCCAATGATATATCCGAAGAACACCACCAGGAATGTTGTGCTCAGTAGATAAGTGATATA
>Ga0255366_10302_pt1 | contig 10205 bp, 9 predicted proteins | sample ANMaggSeSYBR01C4_FD_182086 | JGI IMG/M metagenome (GOLD analysis project Ga0255366, IMG submission 182086) | Sediment cell enrichment communities from methane seep in Santa Monica Basin, California, United Staets - ANME aggregate JGI... | ecosystem: Environmental > Aquatic > Marine > Cold seeps >... | reverse complement strand
AGGCAAAATTGGAGGCGTCTATAGCGTTTTCCAGGTCAAGATCAGACTCGTCCAACAGGAATATAAGGTCTATCTGATTGTCCCGGCAGTTTTTCACCGCTTCGGCCAAGCCACACAATTCCATATACATAAATCGTTGCGGAAACGCGAAATACTCATGTAAAAGCCGGTATCCCTGAAAACTGCGGTTGTCAAAGGGCAGCAGCTTTTGTTCGTTGTCAAAACCAACACGTTTGATATTCGCCGGTTTGATTACTTTTTGCAGTTTTACAGGCTTGTCGGCGGACTGGGCCACAACGGCGATGCTGTGAGCGAAAAGTTGTTCGTATAACCGCATTGGGGTGGCGCCTGCGCCTTGTAGATAAAAGGTAAGCCGATCCAGTTGTAATTCGTCCATATTCAGTCCGGCCGTTGTCCGCAGGCGGATTCTTATCCCTGCCTTGGTCCTGTTCTCAAAAGAACCAGGCAGGTCCAGAACCCCCAGGTCTCGCGTATGATACTGTGCCTCAGTCAGTTGCAGCGGCCAGAGGCTGATCTCATGGGCAGTGCGATATTCACAGCGGGTCTGCTCACCTTTACCGAGAATACTATGGACAGCAGTCTCTCGCGGAATTGTGAACCCTTCCGCCAGGCCGCCCTCATTAGGGTCCGGGTTAAATTGTATGACGGCCATCGACGGGGTGGGCGAAAGGTAATGAGGGTAAAGCGTTTCCAAAACAGACTGGGTAAAACGGGGAAATTCGGCGTCCAGTTTCAACTGTACCCTTGCCGCGAGAAACGCGAAACCCTCCAGCAGTCGTTCCACATAAGGGTCGGCGCACGCAAATTCATCCAGTGACAGACGTCCCGCTATTTTGGGGAATTCCCTGGCGAACTCGCCCCCCATAGCTCGCAGGTGAGCCAGTTCTTTGTCGTAAAAGCGTAACATTCGTCTGTCCATATTATTCCCTGTAACTATTTATGCTTTTTACAAGTAGCGTTGTAGTGGTCAGTTAATATAATTTCGCTGGTCCCATGAAGGATTATACAGGAACACCTCTCTGAAATACAGAAAGGTGCCACCCAGCCGCAACTTTGCGGGTTTTTTCTGTCATCGTGTGGAGCACGTTGTTATGCACTTTGTATTTTCTACTGGAAACAGAGGGGTTTGTTGAGCATTGTGCTTAAACTTTTTAATTTTAACGCCATACATTTCTTCAACGGACTCTTTGAAATTTTCAACAGACCCATTATGATGAAGCAAAAACCATTTTATATGGTTTTCAAGGTATTCTTCCCTTATTGCGCCGTCTCTTAAATCGAGTGGAACTCTCTCCATTCTTTCGTCTATGCTGTCAAAGCCCGTAAAGGGCTTACTCAACCTTTCTTTTGTCATTTGTACGAAATTAGGATTTAATTCAAAACCGATGCAATCCCTGTTTAATTGTTGGCACACTCTTAAAGTAGTTCCACTTCCAGAAAATGGATCAAGAACGATGTCTTCTTCATTAGAAGATGCCAAAACCATTCTTTCTATTAAACCTTCAGGTTTTTGAGTGGGATGTTTCTGTCTGTTAGGATTACAATAATGTACGTGAGAGAATTTCCAAACATCGCCTGGGTTTGCCCCCCTCATATTATTCCTTGCTCTGTAGTATTTCTGCGGAACCCTGACAGCATCTAAATTGAAAGTAAATTTCTGTGATTTGTTAAACATCAATATGTCATCATGTCGAGGAGAAAAACCTATTTTCTTTCCCATTCCCTGGGTGTAATGCCAACATATCCACGAATTGAAGAACATTTTTAGTTTTCTATCCATAGCTTCATATAGATAGGAAATAAATCGCACGCCCATAAAAACATATATTGTTCCAGTCGGTTTTAGTACACGATGCGCTTCTTTAAGCCATGTTAAAGAAAAATCAAGATACTCATCAAAATCCTTTAAGTCATGATTGTTGCCATAATCTTTACCAAGATTATAAGGAGGATCTGCAATAATCAAGTCAATGCTATTATTTTCTAATTCCTCAAATAACTCTATAACATCGCCTTGTAGTATTTTTGTTTTATTCATCTTTTATCCATTCAAATTGTTTAGCATAACGTAACCAACCATCATACCCCGCACGAGATGCTATGCACTTTTTATCCAATAACTGACAAAATTCCCACGTTGTGCGGTTTTCTCGTGAAACATAATGTATATCTCTTACTTGTAATTGTCCGCTACCAAGAGCTGGGTTGTAGCTAATATCTTGAGATGACAGGAACTTGAGGTCATAAGCATTAAAATCCACAATTTCCATTACTCCTAACGTCATTATTTTGTCGTGGTCTCTTTCGCTATATACCTTGTGTTTGATAGACAAAACGACGAACAAATAATCTGGATCTTTAACATAAGCTGTTCTGATTCTTGCAAATGATGTGATGTTTGGGGATTTCCCGCTATTTTTTATGTCATTGCTTGTTGCCTTTATATCAACATTTGCTGTAACTGACGACTGTCGTTTTCTTTTTCTTTTAAATTGCAGAATAACATCTGCCATATTTAGTCTTTCACCAGCTTCTACATTAATCAATTGATATTCATTGTTTTGATCTTCCAATACGTCTGAAAACGTTTCGTGAGCCCAGGCTTCAATAAACGGCCCCGCTATTTTATTAACATTTTCCATTGGAATTCCAAGTTTGAGATTGGTATTTATGACAATTTTGTTATGCCCTTCGTCCATTGCCTTTTGGATAATCTTTTCTACAGTATCGACTACAAAATCTGAGCATTCAATATAATCTTCAGATTCTTTTGGCGTTTTTAATATCAGTTTGTCGTAATCAGTATTGGTCATTTTATTTTTGTGCTTTTTTTGCGATTATTTCGCGTAACTCATTCATCCATTTATTTATAACTGTAGCTTGTACTCTCTCATAGATAAATCGCCTCCTTAAGGATTCGTTCTTACAGTTCTTCCCGTATGCTAATACAAAGAAAAGAACTCCCCGATTTTACATCGGGGGCTAATCAAATGGTGCGATACACCGCACCCTATTTAGCCGCCACCCAACGTAGGGTAAGCGAATGGCGGGCATGGCCCGGGCTGCAAGAGTTATCCCTCAAGATCGCATTGTCCGGTTTCCAGGTCTATTTCGGTTTTTATATAAAGTGAGTCCGACATAGGTTGTGCCCAAAGCTCGGCTTTGATTTCGAACGAGATAGCGTTATGGCTGGTTTCGTCCGAATCGACATGTACCTGAATGTTCAGCGAGTGTTGAGTAATCCGAGGTTCGAATATCTGCAGGGCCTTGGTGATATGGCTTTCCAACTCGTGCGATTTGATACTGGATGCCGTCAGACCGCACAAATCCGGAACACCGAAATTCAATACCGAGCGGGCCGCTTCACTGAAATCGTCCAGCATACCGTCGGAAGTGTGGCAGCTTGTGTTCAAGAGCCAGGATAAATCCCGCAGTACGCCGCGTTTGTATTTGCGCAAAGAGATAATACGTTTTTCGCGACTTTCATTTTTGGATTGTGGGTCGTCGTCGGTCAGGCGATCCAGAAGGCATGGCTGTAACCGCTCCTGGGGCGTAGTATCAGCCATTGTCTTTCTCCTTTCTTCAATCGTCCCTACGGGACTAAAATACGCAGAAACAGGTTTCCCAGCGATAAATCGCTGGGCTATTACCAATTGTCCCTATGGGACTTAAGAAAAGAAAACAGCGTGGGGTAAGACCCCACCCTACAAGAAAACTGCATGGGTCAAAGCCCCATCCTACAATAGAATGACGAATTAAGAAACCAGAATGAGGAATCAATGACGAAATCCTAATGACGAATAAAGGAAAGTCGCCATCGCCTGTCTGCGGACAGACGCTGCCACCCATCAATTAATACCACAAGCAACCCAAAATGGCGGACATGGCCCGGGCTACTTTCGTCCCAGGCTACGCCTGCTAATCTATTTTGCCCTTTCAGGGCGTAAGACCGGAAACCATTCTTAATTGGGCGGCGTTTGAACGTTCAGAGATATTTGCCGTATTTCCAGCAAGGGGTATTCATTCACATTGGTGGCCAGCATTTTTTGGCCCAGGCCCAGAAAGAGATTACCGTCACATTCTGTCCAATCCGTTCTACGGGTCAGCCGAATCTGGTTATCTTCCGATTTCTCCGAACCGGGATAGCGAGCCGGGATCAGTCCGACGCTTTGGCCCTGATTGGCCCAGGTAAATTGTGCAGGCAACCAGACTACATCACGTAAATCGGCCGGCGGCTCGATCATCACTTCCTTTATGCAGGAAAACGGTATCCAGTAATATTTTCCGTCGATGATACCTTCCATAGCCGGGCCTAACCGGGAGTCGGCGTCGGCAATCCACTCGAACGCCTCACCGTTGATAGTTCCCGCAGTTACAGGGGCCGCCTCAAAGGCATCTTCCCGCATTTTGGCGGAGGCCTCATGCTGTTTCTGATGCATCAACTGGTTTGCCTGAACTAACATACCAAACCATTCTTCAGGCTGTCCGAAAGCCATCGGCGAACGCTCGCCGGCAAAAATCGCTGTCCGCAGCGCTTCGCATTGAAGGGCCGTCCGGCAGACCTGGGCCATCAATAAATTAGCGGGGTCCATTTCCGCCGCGACGTTCAATTGAGTCAGCGCCCGTTCCCAATCGCCGAGTATGGAAAGCAGTTGAAACAGAAAAACCCGCAATTTGGGATTGGAGGGATCGCCTCGGACCTGTTTTTCCAGGGCGGCCAATGCCTCCTGAAGCTGCCCGGCCTGCAAATATTCCTCAATTTGCATTGTTCACCTTTCTAAAATAAGATCGCCACACGGAGTGTGCCTCCCACTTTAAACGCGGGCCAGAGACCCACCCCACAAGAATAATTACGAATTAAGAAACCAGAACGACGAAAAAAAACGCATGCCACGCTACATGATTATGAGTCTGTCGATCAGCAAAATTCAGGAATCATTAATCCGAAGTCCATGATTCATTTTTGTCCAAATCCCAGCCCTTCCTGAAGATTTTAGTGCCCTTGACTGTACTGAGATGATAGTTAATTTCAATTTTTCCGAACTTGAAAGCTATTTCCTCGATGGGCCTGGTAAAATTGGGATCGCCTGGGTTTCCGATGAACCTGATACTGCTAACAGTTACTTTGTACAAATCAGCAGACATAATGACCGAGCCGACTGCTTTCTGCTCGTCCGCCCGAATATAGACGCGTTTGATTTTTTGGCCGCTGGTACAGTAAGAAAATAGTCCCGTGGTGGCCGAGTCCACAAACTTGGTGACCGCAAGTTCGTCAAAGTTGACCCGGCTCTCATAAGGATTATCATCCATTGACTGAATGCCTCGCTGGCTCAACCCGAAGTTAAAGGAAAGGATGTCGCTGTAAAGATTATTAAAGTCCGCATGCGCACTTTGACCTTTAAGCCCTTCCACGAGCATAAAACCCACATAGGCCATTTTGAAATCCCTTCCTGAACATGAGGACTAACCCCATTGGCAACCAGATTATGAACAGTCATCAACTTATCAAACGGTCATCAACAGCAGGGATGAACATGCCTACGCTCTGCAAGCGAAGGCATGCCACCCATTATTTTGCGTGTTATAAAACACCGGGCCGTTGAAATGTCAATCAGATCAGGTATATAACGCGTTTGTCTTGCGATCCCAGCCGCCTGTTTCGGCCGCTTCGGCTTTGCCGGAGTCGTCGCGCGGGGTATATTCCCATTTGACCCTGGCGAAACGGAAGGAGATTTCCTCCTGGGGCCGGTTGAAAGCATCATCGCTGGAGTTGCCGAATTGCCTGTAACCGCTGATAATGCAATCTTCGAAAGTCCATTTCATGAAGGTGAACTGTTTTCCGGCCTGCGTATCGCAGGTGTGTACCTCAATTGTGGCAGGCTCCTTTGCGCTAAAGACGTATTCGCACAGGTGAGGAGAGGACTTGTCAAAGAGCTTAACGATTCTGAAATCGCCGCAATCCGCTTTTCCGCCGGCCAGTCCGCCGGATGCGCTTACGCCCGCTCCACCGGGCATCAGTACCTGGTGCTCGAAACTTTCGAATTCGATCCAATCCGGATGGTCCGTATCGCCGCTTTCGCCCTTGATGTCGGCAATATTAATAAAACCTGAAAACGCCATGATAAATCTCCTTTCAAAAGAATGTAACAGTATGTGTGCGCAATCTTGCGACACGATGTTTTATTTCGCCCTTTCAGGGCTTAAAGTATTGTTGCGCCTCGATACCCAGGGCGTTGCCCTGGGCTGGTCTATTTTGCCCTTTCAGGGCTAATAAAAAGAAGACCCCCCCCGATTTTACATCGGGGGCTAAAACCCCCGCTTAACAGCGTGGGCTAGTGAAAGTTCCGCCGAAGGCGGTTAATTTATTAAAAAAAGTCGAATCAACCACTCTTAGCCGAGGGCAGTTTAGACACAAGCCGCAGTGACCCGGTCAATCCCTCAAGCTGGTAATGGGGCCGCAGGTAAAACTTGGCCGAGTAATAGCCCGGATCACCCTCTACATCTTCGACAACGACTTCCGCCGCGGCGAGCGGCCGTTTGGCCTTGGCCGCGTTGGTGGCGTTCGGGTCTGGCTCGACATATTTCATTATCCAGTCATTGAGCCAAACCTCCATATCGGCCCGTTCCTTGAAGGAGCCGATTTTGTCACGCACAATACACTTAAGAAAGTGTGCGAACCGGCATGTCGCGAACAGATACGGCATCCGCGCTGAGAGATTGGCGTTGGCGGTGGCGTCCGGGTCGTCGAACTCCGCCGGTTTTTGCAGAGACTGCGCCCCGACAAAGACGGCGTAATCGGTATTCTTCCAATGCGAAAGCGGCATCATGCCGTTTTTGGCCAATTCCGCCTCGCGCCGGTCGGTGATGGCAATTTCGGTAGGGCACTTCATATCCACACCGCCGTCGTCGGTCGGGAAGGTATGACACGGCAGGCCCTCGCCCATACCGCCGCTTTCCACGCCGCGAATCTGAGAACACCAGCCGAATTGCTTAAAAGAGTTTGTAATCTTCGCGCCCATCGCATAAGCGGAATTTGACCAGAGATACTTCGAGTGGTCCGCGCCCTCAGTATCTTCTTCAAAAGCGAAGTCATCAACCGGGTTGGTACTGGCGCCATAGGGCATTCGGGCCAGGAATCGCGGCATGGTCAGGCCCACATATCGAGCATCTTCAGAATCCCGCATAGACCGCCAGGGAGCGTATTCAGCCGTCTGGAAAATTTTCGTTAAATCCCGCGGATTACTCAATTCCTGCCATGAGTCCATGTTCATCAGCGAAGGCGCCGCAGCAGCGATAAAGGGAGCATGAGCAGCGGCCGCGATCTGAGCTATCTCACCGAGAAGCTCCACATCCGGAGGACTGTGATCAAAATCATAATCACCGATAAGAGCGCCATAGGGTTCTCCGCCGGGACTGCCGAATTCCTCTTCGTAGAGTTTCTTGAAGATCGGGCTTTGGTCCCAGGCCGTTCCCTTGAATTTCTTAAGGGTCTTAGACATATCCTTCTTGGAGATATTGAACACCCGAATCTTCAACGTTTCGTCCGTTTCAGTGTTGTTCACAAGGTAATTCAGACCCCGCCAGGACCCCTCCAGCTTCTTGAAATTTTCATGGTGAAGTATCTGGTTAAGCTGTTCGGAAAGGCGTTGGTCTATCTCCGCGATTATAGACTCGATAGATTTGACCGCGTCATCGGATATCAGCGCTGTTTCCGCCAGGGCCTGTTCGGCCAGTGTTTGTACCGCTGATGTTACGGCATCCCGGGCCTTAGTGGATTTGGGCTTGAATTCCTTTTTCAGCAGAGACTCAAACTCACCCATCTCCATAGTTTCCGCCGGTGCGGCTTGTGCTTGTTGTTCCGGATTCTGCTCAGCCATTAGGTTGTTCCTCCGTGTTGGCAGGTTCATCTTCCTGTTTCGGCGCGGCAGTCAGACCCTGCAGCAGAGTCTTGTCCTGGAGTACCTTCGCCATCAACTCTTCCGCGCCACTTTTACCATCCATATAGGTTAATAGATTGGATAGTTGAGTCCTCGCTGTGAGAAGTTTGTTTAACGAATCCACTTTCCGTGCCACGTTCGCCGGTGAGAAATCGTCCATACTCTCGAATGAAAGGTCAACGCTAATATTGCCTTCGCCGGTGAGAGTGTTCGGTACCTGAAAGGCAACTCGCGGCTTCATCGATTTCAGCCGGTCGTCGAAGTTGTCAACGTCGATCTCCAGGTACTTCCGGTCGGCTACCGACGGCAATGCCTCGGTAGGATTGCCGGAAAGATCGGCCATTACCCCCATTACAAAGGGTAGATTGACAGATTTTTCCGCCCCATATAGCTCCAGATCGTATTCCAACTGGACCCTCGGTGCGCGGTTACGTGCAATGAATTTTTGAGAACTTTGTTTTGCCATAATTTATCCTTTCTCGCAAAATTAAGTAACATACTCCAATTTGAATCATAAACCACCGGCTTTGCCGGTGAGAATTTATAAGGCTCTGCCGTTTCCCGCGTTTATTTAACCACTAATACACAGAGCAAATAAAAGCATTTGTAACCGTTCACACTTTTTGCAGATTGCGTTCTTTCGCCCCTTCAGGGCTTTTAATGTTTGTTTGCTTTGTTACCCAGGGCGTTGCCCTGGGCTAATCTATTTTGCCCTTTCAGGGCGTAAGACCACAATGTTTTGCCAGAAGATTAAACTGTACCATAAAAGTAAAACCGATTAACGGCCCCTTTTAGGGGCCTTCCTCGTACCACTGGCTTTGCCGGTGGTTGCTGATTAACTAATACTACTCTTTTGAGTCCCCGTTGTCAAGACCTGTTATGCTCTCGATTTTGGCCATCGCGTCCGGGGCCACGTCGCGGATAATGTCGATAAAGTTTTTGGATACCAGCCGTTGCGCCCGACGCAGCAGCAGAGGGATGGGGCTTGACGGCTCCTGCCGCTCGTAATATTTACAGATTTTGTCTATAGATAGAGAGACATCCTGCGGTGAGCGAATTTCACCGGAAATTGGTTTTACTTCGTCCGGTTTTTGAGCATCGACGCCAGCGGCGTTGGTTTCAGCGTCTGCGTCCGCCTCCGGGGCTGTTCCGTATCCTCGCTTGGCCAGATACCCCTGCAGGTGCTTTTGGATGTCCTTCAAGGTTCCCGCGAACCCGTCGAGATTGGGGGCCTTGCCGACGCCAACCAAGTTATTGAGCAATTGCTCAATGGAATTGACGGTTTCGTTTGACGCGGCCACGGCCTGATCTGTCTTCTGGAGTTGGTCGCTGTCGGTATCGTCGAAAGCTGCTTCAATAACCGCCATATCCGGCGGCGATTTGTCACTTTCGCCAGTCTCACTGAGTGCCCCGGTGGCGATGAGTATGTCTCGATAGCAAAAGGTTCCCATCCGTGCAGAGCGGCACAGGGGAGCTTCCCATGCGCGTTGTTTGAACCGCAAAGGGTCCTGATACGAGCCGGCTGCGGGCGAAAGGGAAGAAATGAGATTAATTCGTTCGAGGGGGTCGTTGTTGTCTTCAGGGTCGAGTTTCGGATAAAATGTGTCCCAGTAGCGTTCCAGGAGACCGCGCATCAGGTGCAGGCCGTCCTGCAGGCCCTCAAAACCATCGGTTTTCAACAAAGCCAGGGTCAGGTATATGACGACCCGTAAATCTCTTGTCTGCCCAAGCAGTTCGATACAACGGTCCTGGACAAGCGTCCAGTTCGGCTCCTCGGCTGCCTCATCACCGGTCTCTATCATCCCGCCGCTGGCTGTGGGGCCCTGGACCATCGTTTCCAGTTCCAGATAGGCGGGATCATACGCTAAATCTTCGCCGCAGGGCGACTCGGAACTGAATTCACCCAACAGAGATTCTATATCTATTATACTCATTTTCCGACTGCCTGTCCTGTTTTATATTGATTAAAGAACCTTTTACATAATATCACGATTGTAAGATTATTGCAATATTATTTTATTTGCCCTCATATATGACGTATTTCATCTTTGAGCATTTGATTTTATCAAATTTGGACATTCATCTGTACGTCACGCCTGTGTTTTTTCAGAAACGCAAAGCTGCCCAACCCAAGTAACAGGAGAGTGGTGGGTTCGGGGATTATTTCTATAGTGGTAAAATCAGAACCCGGACCAGCCCCTTCAAAGCCAGTTGCCAACAGTTTAACCTGGTGTAATCCAAAACTCA
>Ga0255366_10266_pt2 | contig 10209 bp, 10 predicted proteins | sample ANMaggSeSYBR01C4_FD_182086 | JGI IMG/M metagenome (GOLD analysis project Ga0255366, IMG submission 182086) | Sediment cell enrichment communities from methane seep in Santa Monica Basin, California, United Staets - ANME aggregate JGI... | ecosystem: Environmental > Aquatic > Marine > Cold seeps >... | reverse complement strand
ATGCCTTCAGGCAAGGTGATCCGCAGCTTACGGCCGATCGTCTCGACGAGCTCTTCCGGCTGCATGGCTGCATTAGCATCACATATCTGCCAGAACTTTTCCGGATCGCCCAGGTAGTGAGCTGCAAGATTGTCCAGTCTATCATCCTGTGTGACAGTATGCTCCTGAAGAAGTGTGAACTGCTCAGGCGGGGGAACTAACCGACGGCGCAGATAGATTATTCTCTTTCCCTCCACAGTATCAAGCGTGGCTGTGTCAGTTCCATGGTAACGGCTGGTGACCGGGAAGATGGTATTTTTCATGTTATGCTGTAAGATAGCCTGAAACGGATCAGTCATGGAATTCCTCCTATACCAAATGCCTTTAAACCCCCTCCTTTATTCATAGCGGCAAAACGCTCCTTCTGCTGCAGGTATGCCATGAACAAACTACCGCCTTTATGGTTGAAACCCAGATCGTCAACACTCAGGACCCGCATCCCGATGCTGACTTTAGCGCGAATGGGATTAAGGGACGTGTCGAAAGCTTCCTCAGTAATACTAAAATCGGTCAGGCGCACCGGAAGGATGCGGTTCTTGCTCCAAATGAACAGGGTGAGAGGTGCCTGCATCGGAGATATTTCTAATGTGCCTGCCTGTGCAAGGCGGTTGTTTGACAGAAGCTGGGAGCTCGTCGGATAAATGATGCTCTCAAGCACAGCAAGGTGCGGATGGATACCATACTCTATTGCATTCGGATTTTCATTTGGAAATTCCAGCTGATCTGTTGCATCTATTTCTGCATCCAATTTAAAGGTCTCAACAGGTGGTCCTTTAAGGCGCAATGCTTCAGAGCGATTGCCGCTCTCACTGCCGGTACCCTGTACCTGCAGGGTACGGGTAATAGTGTCTGGATTATATTGCAAAGTTGTGGTGCGCTGCACTGCTGAGGTTTCCGGGTCTATAAGGACGATACCGCCTTTGATGAGGCGGGGGGAATTTGGGAATGTGGTCATGGTTGTTTTAATCCTCCTTGGTTTTTTGAAAAAGAATCAAATAAATTGTATGAAGCAGATTTCCATAAGAAATGGTCGGATAACTTCAAAGATTTGTAACTTTAGTACATCAAGTCTCTTCCACGGCTGGGAACGAATCTGCTTTTCTTCGTCGGTTAATTTATAACACTGCACATTTGCCATGGCAATTGAATTGGCGTGCTTTGTAAAAGGTTCTAAGTTTTAAACTGTAAGGTCGGCTTCCTTTTCGGTTTTCTTTGTGCTCATTCAGTTTAAGAGTGCCATAGCCATTTGAAAACTGCATAAACATATTCTGAACTGGTGTGATAAACGTTGAGGACATTGAAATGGCTTTTACTAGGGTTTGCATAAATTCAATCCACAATTAGCAGCAAACACTTTCCATACTAAGCCTTTGACACCCGCGTTCCAACTGCCTCCGCCCTTGATACCTGCACAACCTCAAACGCACTGCTGTCCATATTTGCAATTTCTCCACCACGTTCCAGTGACTGCGGCACATCCCGATCAGCTAGCAGTTGGGCAGGAATTGACTCCATCCGGACTCGGAAATCTTGCATGGTTCACTTCCTTGAACACTTCGTATTGCAATTACCATGTCGCTTGAGGCAGCCCTCCCCTAAATTTCGAAGCTTTAAAGCTGCGACTATCTTAGCCGCGTTGCATGCAGCATTAAAGGAGTGATGAATGTAAGGGGTCGACCCTATGACGCGTTCTGGACAATCGGTTCTAGGCGGCTTTAGCTTCGGATTCGCAAAAACATTGTGCCTCACATCTTGGCACCCCCACTTTCCCTTCTTTCCCTTCTTTCCCTTCTTTCCCTTTTTCTTTTTGCCTATGCCCTTCCTGTCACCTCGAACAATACTATATTCTCTGCTTGATGACTTCGTTGCTCCTGTTGCCTTTTTAGTTTTCATCGTACGCTTAGCCGCACCCTCTAAACCCACTTCAGTCAGTTCTATGCTGCCTTTAACAGACCACTTACCCAATTTGCCAAAATCACCAATTACCGGAATCATGGCAATCCAAGAGATCGCGGCTTCACCGTAACGCCCTTCGAAAAAATAAAAAAAACCATTTATGCCGTCGGCTATTTCGCCAACAACCGGGATTACTCCAACAATATCTAACGCACCATGGACCCACTCGCCGATGCTGTCCCAGATTTCTTGCTCGGGCTCTGCTCTGGGAGAAGGAGGCGGGAGAGTAAAGAGTTCTTCACCGGCTGTCATAGGGGGAACCTCCTCAAGAGGCGGTGTAATGATTTCAACTGGATCTAACTCAACGACGATTGGTGGTGGCTGCCGGGTTGTTGTTATGACTAGATTAAACTCGCGCACCACCGACTTAAGCTTTTTCTCAATTCTTGGCGCAATTGCTACATCGATCCCAGGTGTAACCGTCATAATAACTTGCAACCTATGTGTGCTCAAGTCCCAGCGGGAATTCAGTTTTACTGCACCTGCCCTCCCAATTTGTGGCTGGGCTTCGACGATCAGCGTCTCTCCAACATAGACCGAAATTTTCCCAGTGGCGCGGTTCGTATCCATTGTAACTTCAGGACCAAGGTCTGCTCTTCCCTCTACGGGAGCGCTTACTGGCCTTTGCGGCACAGCCGCCTTCCTCTGGAGAGGAACTTTTGATCCATTTTGCTGAATAGTGTGTACCAATTCGTGGGCCAAAAGGCTCATGCCTTCCAGAGTGCTGGGGTGATACTGCCCAGCCCCAAACATAACATCTTTGCCCAACGTAAATGCCTGTGCATTTACAGCTCTTGTGGTCTCCGCTGCTCGTGTATCCGTATGCACCCGAACCTTACTAAAATCATAACCGAAGCGTGGCTCGAAAAAAGTGCGGTCGTTTTCTGATAAAGGTTGTCCGCCTCCTTTCAGGCTCTGGATACTGGATGAAAGGGCTGGGTTGACTTCAGGAGATTGGCCGGGAAGCTCTTTGGTCTGAAAAAATTCTTCCTCTTCCTCTCCTTCAGACGGTCTCTGGACTAGTGGAGTGATCACAGGCTTTGTTTGAACAAGCTCTTCTTCCGTCTGTCTCTGCACCGCCGGCATCCGCATCACCTGCTTAGCCACCCTGTCCGCCTCTTGCTCGTAGAGGTCCCCGGGCTTATTTATCTTCAGCTTTGTTTGAATCTTCCCCCGCCCGGTGCTATGCACCCTCACTTTACTAAAGTCATGCCCGAAGAGCGGTTCCATAAATGCACGTGTGGCAGGATCAAGAGGCTGTCCGGGTGAGCGTAGCGCCTTGTGCACAATGGGCGGCACCGTAGTAGTCCCAGCCTGATCAACAGAACTGCGCTGCAAGGTTAGCTTTTCCTTATCTCGCCCTGAATCCTCCACCAACCTGGGTGTATTGCATAAAGCAGACTTTCTCTGCAAAAGACCAGTCTGAACAGGTGTAAAATTCTGCGTAGGATTTGCCTGCACTTTGGTTTGCATTTCATTACTCATTGTCTCAACCCTCCATACACTGCCTTTGCCACCTGTGCACCAACAACCTGTGCCCTCGAATCCGGTGCAACCTCAAACGCACCGACGTCCATATTTGCAATCTCGCCGCCACCTTCCAGCGACTCCGACACACCCCGATCAGCCAGCAGCCGGGTAAGCTCCTGCTCCACAGCCTCACCAATGCGATGTCTATCACCCGGTGCAAATCCATGCAGTACCAGTTCTTCAATATTGAGTTCAATATTCTTAGGCTTCATACCCACCCCCCAATCTCTGAATCAGTCAACGGCCTTTCCATCTTGACATACTCAGCACGGGCAGCCTGCATCAGGTGTGTCATCCGCACAGGTTCCTCCATCTCAGCCGCCAGAAAGGCAGCATATATCGCAATATTCCTTATATTTCCACCCGCCACATTGAGCTGTGCCAGTTTTTGCATATCCAGCCCTTTTATGGGAGTATCGGTCGGGAATATCCGCTGCCATATCTCAACCCTCTGCTTAACATCAGGGAAGGGGAACTGCACAATAAAACGTATGCGTCGGAAAAAGGCAGGATCAATGGCATCTTTCATATTTGTTGTCAGGATAGCCAGGCCGCGGTAAGCCTCCATGCGCTGCAGCAGGTAACTCACTTCGATATTGGCATAGCGGTCGTGGCTATCCCTAACCTCGCTGCGTTTGCCAAACAGTGCATCTGCTTCATCGAATAGAAGGATCGTACCCCCCTTTTCCGCAGCATCGAACACTTTTCGCAGATTCTTTTCGGTCTCGCCGATGTACTTGCTCACCACCTGGCTCAGATCGATCCGGTACAGATCCAGATGCAGCTCATTGGCAAGCACTTCTGCTGCCATTGTCTTGCCGGTACCGCTGGAACCTGCAAATAATGCACTAATGCCCAGACCATTTGAACTTTTAGTTGCAAATCCCCACTGATCATATACCTTGGCCCTCTGTCTGAGATGTACTGAGATCTCCCGCAGGATCTGTCTTTGCACCCCTGGCAAAACCAGGTCATCCCATGTTGCTATAGGATCAATACGCTGTGCCAGATCATCCATAAATTGGCGCACATGCACCCGGCAGATATCCCACATAATATCTTCAATATCATTTCCCTGATGCTCATCTTCATGTGAGATACGGCCTGACACTTCAGCACACGTACTCCGGATAGAATTTGCACTTAGATTGAATTGTGTAACCAATCCCCCGATAGCATTATCCAGTTTTGACGAACGAGTGTCCAGTGATTCCTTCCATATATGAATTTGTTCATTTGAGGTTGGTTTGTGAATATCATAACTTATTACTGAAACCCGCTCTATCTGCCGTCGCTTCTGATTTGAAATAATAAGAACACCATTCACGCATTCTATGAATTTATTGACTGCCATCTCCCGGGCAGAATCGGTACTATCCACATCATCACATTCCAACAATAGCGCACTTCCACTAAGAGCCGCCTCTCGCCCCCATAACCGGATCAATGCATCAAGTTCAGCAGGTATAGTGGGTATGAAATAAGCATTCAGGATATGCAGCTTCATTCCCAAATATGCAGCAGCATTAGCAGCTATTGCCCTTTTATCTGTAATCTCATTACCAATCAGCTGGAGTACAGGTAAGCTTGAAGTCCCGCATGCATTTGATGATGCCGCTGCAATCCGTTCTGCGAGCACCCGGTGAGACGGGACCAGATCATCAAAAATATACAAAGACTCAACCAGTCCAACCAGCCGCTCGTCCAGATGCTGGACACCCACAAGATAGTTCAGTACTTTCTCGTCAATGCGTAAAGGGCTGTGTGTCAGCGAATTTCCCGCTCCCACTTCTATCAACCGCCAGCGTCTCAATGGGGCCTGGGGCGAGAGAGCACTCCAGTGAGGATCAGGCAGGGCAGATAATGCCAGACTGAAAGTCGGATATGTCTTTTGCAGGTCATCTTGTGCATTGGCGCACAACAAGGTGAAAGTGGAATCCAGTTCAATGCCAGCACACAGCAGTAATATATCCCGTTCAAAAGGTGTAAGACCGAACATTACACAAAGGTTCTCAAGTGCTGCAGGGTCAGACATGGCGGCGGCAGCTTCTTTCAGGTCCTGGTGAACATCATCGGCCTTTTGATCCATATCTTCATGATTTTGTAAATTATCCACATGTTGTTTGAGGTGACAGCTTACAACAGACAGGGCCGCTTTCATATAGCGCTGGTTGGCCTCAGTCCAGTCATCAACGACTAAGCTGGCTTTCATGTGATGGTCACCTTTGGATTGACATATTGTTTGAAAGTAGGACTAACTGGATCAGTATCTACTATCAGAGGGCTTTGTGCCCCGTCCACCTGCACTCTCACCAGGTAATTCCCCCCTTCAATACCTGTAATTTGAATGACTATGAGGTTCACATCCTGATCCCTTATCGGAGCATGGAAGCTATACGACCTGGCCAACCGATCACCAGGCGGATTTAATTCATTCAACAACAGGACGACACGCTGCATATTACCAACAATTGGATTGAAACTAACTGTAATATCAGCCGAGAAGAGAATATTACCATTGGAAATAGTACTGGTCACGTTGGAAACTGATGGCGTGATAGTAGGACGCAAAATAAAAGCTGCAGCACTTGATTCAGCACCAGTGAGAAACTTTGGAGATGTCCCCATTGATACTTCATGGACTACCTGTAGACCCTGTACTCCAGCTTTTAGATCAGGCGGTAGTAGCAAGCTGATCTTATTATCTGAAACATTCTCAGGTGCTGGTGTAATCTTGATCTCACCAATTCGGATTTTCGTAACATCAGCAAGTAATTGCCTGCCATATATGACCAGAGTGCCCCCTGAAACAATAGGTTGATTAATTCCTTCCTCTGCCCCTACCTGTTCAATAACGGGCTGGCTGATAGGATAGGAATAAAAACTGCGTTCACGTACCGGCAGTGCTGACATGGTTGAATGACGGCTTTCGATCAGTACTACTGACACATGGTAGGCAACAGATGGACGGTATTTAGCCTGAAATGCCGACCATAATTTAGATATTTCTTCTGAATTCACCTGATGAGGCGTAATCTTGATCAACTCGACCTGTTCGGCCAGATCTGATGCAGACAGATCTCCTACAGTAGATGGAAGGTCATCCCCTGTTACAGGTGAAGGTGATTGTAAGGCTTTTCTAATCGCATCCCTGGTGAGCACTGGCATTTCATGCAGGGTTTGCATGGCATACCCCAGTAGTATCTCTGCATCAAAATCTTGTTTTACATATGCTGATAAAAGGTAATAAAGATCAAGTGCCAGCGGTGGATTGGTTAACCGTTCACCTTGCCCACCGTGGGAAGGTAAACCTACATTTCGCCATCCTTGATTGGGTACTACATTATATAAAAAAATGTTAAGCTGTGCTTTCTCGGAACTCCCAGTTGTAATACGATCAGGTGGTATAGAAGTTACTTCGATCCTGTCTCCAACAGCTGTACTTAAGGAATGGTCAATTATTGCATTATCAAGCAGATCTTTTAATACAGCAGTTACTGATGCAATTGCCAGAGCATTACTCATGATCAGCCTCCATTTCGTTGGTTTAGATAATCATCCAGGGACAATATTGGTTTAAATTGTTTACTTTGAGGTTGAGGAGGTGGTGTCGGAGGTTGAACTGCCCTGACTTCGATCCTGCCGATATTTACACGAATTACAGATTCTTGCTGTTCTAAATTATCATTGTTGACCAAAGATGTTTGATTATTCCATTGGATCCCTGATCCAGTTACTAGTTTTCCTTTAAATGGACCAGAGGCTGATTCAGGATCATTGGGATTCTGTAATCCATTTTTCTGATCGGAATGTTTTTTGCTGAAACTTAATGTGTGGTTGATATTTTTAATATTTGAATTGCTATTTAACCTTCCATCTAACCTGTGATCTGACCTACTTTTCGTTTTTTCCTCATATTGTTGTATAGTAATCTCATTATTTGATGAATGAGATGGAGTTAACCGGTCGTTTATTTTCTCCAGTGTTTTATCTTCGAGCTTTTGAGTTGCGACTTTTTTTAAAATTGATTCTTCAGTTATGGATTCTGTTTCAATTGTCTGGTCGATAAAATTTGTGGGTCTTATGAGATCGGGATTTTCAGCAGGCTTATTATAAGGTTCAAATGGTATATCATGAGTTACATTTTCATCGGGCACATTCTTATCAGCTATCGTATCCCTTAACTCTACTGGATATTCAGTTTTTGCATGCGTAATGTTTAATGATGGAGTGGACTCTTCGAGTTCACTTTTATCCGGGCTGGTCAAATCTTTTTGTATGCCGGATTCTGATAGGTCTGATTTATGTGATCTCAGATCATTTTTTCCGGTTTTGATACTTTTTATCACCGGATTGGCGTATGATATTTGCTTATCCGTTTCAGGCAAAGACGCGATAAGTACATCTTCCTTTGACGAGTGATATGATGGCTCAATATCAACTTTTCTTTTATAGAAAACCGGTTCGTCATTTGTTTGTGGTTCAAATATTGCAGGTAATCTGGGTTGAATTACATGAGCTTTATTCAGACTTCTACCGATCAAGTGGTCAATGTAATCATTCATCCGTCAATCATCTCCAGGTAAATCTGTCGTCTCCAGGGACTCATAGCCAGGATATCTCTTTCACTCCATCCATATGCCATTGCAAGATTTTGGACTTCATACAGTATTCTATAAGCCCAAGTATTTATCTCGCTCCAGAAGAACGAAACAATATCAAATTCCATCTGCCATTCTTTGCTGCATGAGGGGCAGGAAAGATCTATCAGTATATCTGCTTGAGGATCTGCTTTTGCAATCCTATCTGAAATCTCATTCATTACCTTAACAGGCAGACCGTCAATCGAAATTTCTTTACTCTCACTTGTATTGCATATTGATAGGATACAGCGGTCATATATCTCCTGTCTGGCAGCAGCCAGATCTATGTTTTCATCTAAAAAAGCTATGTCTGTACTGTCTGGTAAACGAAATTTCACTTTATAGTTATCAATAGTTGTTGTCAGTTCCCTGTTTGATCCAATCTTTTTTTCTACCAGAATGTCGGAGACTTTCATTGTTATATCCAGTTGTTCACCACATTCCGGACAAGTTGCTATTCCATTTAAGGGCTGTCCAAAGGTCTTCTCACGCAGAGTCAATAAAAGAGCATCTCGATGGCCGATACTGAGTTCTGCCAATGTATCTATTGGTGTTTCAGGGCAGGAAGCTGACAGAAGTAAAAGTGCTTGGCTGGCTAATGTCTTACTTCTCCCAAGCTCCCAGATGTTCAACAATTCTGATGCAGAGAGGTTATTCATGTTACGATATTAAGATGGTTCCGAGAAGCTTGGCTCAGCAGGCTCACCCACCTCGTAATCGCGTTCCCAGCCTTCATTTTCAAGTTTTATTGACTGGATTGCCACTGCATTAGCATTGGCATCAAGATCAGGAAGTGACGTGTATTCTGATACCCAGCAGCGATAGACCTTATATGCAATAGCCAGTTGACCAGCCTCATTATAGACCTCAATAATAATGTCTTTGCGGAAATCCTTAAGTGAGACTTCAGCACCAAGGCCAGAACCATAATTCCATATCTTATTTGCCCATTTCTCAAATTCCGTGTCATGGGTTACCCCGCGCTCAAGTAAAATGGCTTCATATTCATTTTTTCCAGGTGACTTGCGGCTGCTACTGGGGTCACCACCTTCTCTGTGTTTTACGACCTCTGTAGTTCGTTTCAGGCTACCGATTTTACTTACTCCTGCAACGTAGCGCCCATCCCATTTTACTCGGAACTTGAAGTTCTTGTATGGGTCAAAACGTTGTGCGTTTACACTAAATTGTACCATATTGATTCACCTCTCAGGTTTGTATATCACCGGCTATCTGCTGGATCTTTATTATTACGAATTCTGCAGGTTTAAGTGGCGCAAACCCGACAACAATGTTGACAATACCAAGGTTCCGGTCATTCTGGGTAGTGGTCTCTTTATCACATTTGACAAAGTAGGCTTCCCGCGGTGTAGTGCCCTGGAAGGCACCCTGACGGAAAAGATTGTGCATGAATGCTCCTAAATTCAGCCGTATCTGTGCCCACAGGGGTTCATCATTAGGCTCAAAGACAACCCATTGCGTGCCCCGGTATAGACTCTCTTCAATGTACAGGGCTAGGCGACGGATTGGTATGTATTTCCATTCAGATGCAAGGCGGTCATCTCCTTTCAGGGTGCGTGAGCCCCAGACAACAGGACCAATGGCCGGCATTGACCGCAGGCAATTGATGCCAAGAGGATTCAATTCGCCGTTTTCCATGTCTGTCAGAGGTACGCTCAATTGGGGTACACCTACAAGGCTTGCTTCCAGACCTGCAGGAGCTTTCCATACCCCACGTTGCGCATCAGTACGGGAAAAGATGCCGGCCACTGCACCGCATGGCACGAAATCTTCCATTTGATTGCTACGCTGTGGGTTGGGTTGTTTAAGGCGCGGGAAAAAGACCGCAGCATTTTTACTTTTTGTTCCAATATTGATGATCTCGCTCTTTGCACTTTCCTTGTCGCTCCAGCCATGAGGCGAATCAACAATGAACATGGCACGCCGCTTTTCACAGTATGATGCCGCTGTGGCCACCAAAGTACTTTCTATACTATCAGTAATTTCATGAGGCGGGATGCATAAAAGTAAAAATGCTGCGGTC
>Ga0255366_10281_pt2 | contig 10254 bp, 8 predicted proteins | sample ANMaggSeSYBR01C4_FD_182086 | JGI IMG/M metagenome (GOLD analysis project Ga0255366, IMG submission 182086) | Sediment cell enrichment communities from methane seep in Santa Monica Basin, California, United Staets - ANME aggregate JGI... | ecosystem: Environmental > Aquatic > Marine > Cold seeps >... | reverse complement strand
AAAAAATCTATAAATATATATAGTATTTTTGTTATCCTTTCTCTTTGAAGAAGGGGTTAAAAGTAAAGCGGAATAAAGTTATAAATTATAAAAGATAAGAATTTTAATTACAATTCTATACGCTGTACGCTATACGCTAGATTATTCGCTAACGACTAAATTCATTTGCTAATTAGCAAATGAATTTTATCCCTTCACTGACCCGGCCAAAATACCTTTTACAAAATAGCGTTGTAATCCTAAAAAAAGAATTAAGGGGAGGGCCATAGATACAAAGGCAGCTGCAGTAAGTAATTCCCAATCCTGTCCATAAGAACCGACTAATGCACTTATGCGCACAGTAAGAGGTGCAACATCAGGTGTTCCTCCCAAATAGACCAGGGCTACTAAAAGATCATTCCAAACCCACAAGAACTGAAAAATAGTAACAGATGCAAGGGCTGGCAAAGATAATGGTATTACCATTCGGGTGAATATTTGGAAAGGAGTTGCGCCATCTATAGAAGAAGAATCAAATAATTCACTTGGTAATCCGGATATAAAATTATACATTAGGTAAATTATTAGAGGAAGTCCATATCCGGTATGGGCTAACCATATCCCGGGAAAAGTACCGGCTATTCCCAATTTATTAAAAATTCTTAAGACCGGTATCAAAGTCATTTGTAGAGGTACTACTAACAAACCAACTAAAATTACAAATAAAAATCTTCGCCCGGGGAAATCCATCCAGGCAAAGGCATAAGCCGCGAAAGAAGCAATCAATATAGGGATAATGGTAGCAGGTATAGTAATAAATAAAGTATTCAGAAAGGCCCTGCCTATACCAATTTTAAAAATAACTTCTTGATAGTTTTCCAGAGTATAGCGGGTAAAGTTAAAAGGGTGTTCAAATACAGTCCACCACCCGGACGCTGCTACATCGGCGGAAGAGCGAAAAGAAGTTATCAACAGACCAACGCTTGGCAGTATCCAGATAAAAGCTACCATAATTATCACTAAATGGAGCGGTCCATGTGAAAATATCGAAATTGATTTTTTTATCATCTTATTGCCTCCTGCTCCCTGAACCGCTGAATATTAATAACTATCATAGGAATAATAAGCATTAATAATATAACTGCAATTGCACTTGCCCGACCATAATTTCTAAAAATAAACATCTCTTTATACATCCGGTTGGCAACAACCTCGGTATTGAAATTTCCATTAGTCATTACATAGACAATATCAAATACTTTAAGAACATTAATAGTCATAGTGGTAGCTACTACTGCAAGGGTAGGTTTCATCAAAGGCAAAATAATTTTCCAAAATATTCTAAATTCGGTAGCACCATCTACCCGAGCTGCTTCCATTAGTTCCCGGGATATACCCTTATAACTCGCCGATAATATTACCATACAAAATCCAGTCCATATCCATACCCCTACCATAATTAAACAAAAATTATTAAGCCAGGGTCTGATAATTAACCAGGGTAAGGGCTCTAACTGAAAAAATGAACGAATTGCGTTAAGAATACCAGTTTGAGCAGCAGAAGCCGGCCTATAAGCATAAATAAATTTCCAAATTACACCCGCGCCCACGAAGGAAATCGCCATAGGCATAAATATCAACGATTTTACCATCGATTCATATTTAACTCGATCTGCCAATACTGCTATAATTAATCCTAAAGATACCGTCAGGGGAACAAACAGTATTACCCATAAAGCATTATTTCGAAAAGAATTAAGCATAATTTCATTGGTAAAACTATAGAGATAATTTTTAATGCCTATAAATATTTCCGAATTATAATTAAAAAAGGAAATATATATTGTGTTAATTGAAGGATAGACTAAAAAAAAGAATAAGAGAAATGCTGCCGGAGATATATACAACCATGGGGTAATTTTTTTTGTATGTATCACAAATTTCTTTCCTTTCTAAATATCAATGTAACAAATATTTTAATGTAATTAACAAATTTTGTCATTGCAAGGAGTAGGGCAAGCCTGCCACTGCGAAAACAGGAGAAATAATCTCAACTCGGATTGCCATGGGGAGCACTCAATATTACTTGAGAGCTCCCCTCGCAATGATAGATTTAATTCTATTATTTCCGATAAGCGTCCAAGGCAGTAGTTTCAATAGTCATTAATACTTTTATTAATTCTATACCACTTACATAATCTAATATTCCGGTCCAGAAAGAACCGGCGCCAACTGCTGATGGCATTAAGTCAGAGCCATCAAAACGGAAGGTCGAAGCTTCGCTTAAGATTTTAGCAGCCTTTCGGGTTAAATCATCTGGATAAGCAGCGGGGTTTATCCTTTTATTGGCAGAAAGTTTCCCAAGTTCACCAACCCATATTTCCTGAGCTTCCGGGGTAACAATATATTGCATAAAAGCTCTGGCTTCAGGAGTATCATTGAACATTGCAAACATATCTGCCGCTCCTAAAGCCGGAATTCCATATTGAGGGTCAATCGGCGGGAAGGGGAAAAAATCAAAATCTACTCCCGGGACTAAATTGGGGAAATGGTCAAGTATAAAGCTTTTAATAAAGGTCGCCTGTCTGTGCATATAAGCATTTGGCGGAGTAGTAAATAAGGCATCTGGTGAGTCACCAAAATTAATAGTAAGCACTGCATTGGGGCCACCATAGACGTACTCTTCATTTAAGGCAATTTGACCAAATAGTTCAAAAGCTCTTTGTACCCTATCATCAACCCAGGAAATTCCATGGGAAACCCATAAATCATATACTTCAGGCTCTACGGTACGGAGCATGATATCTTCAATCCAATCAGTACCGGCCCAACCACTGGCACCACCACTTTCAAGGCCAATAGCCCATGGGGAATTACCGTCTGCTGCCATCTTATCAGAAAGAGCGATCATCTCTTCCCAGGTAGTGGGCACTGTATAACCAGCAGCAGTAAATGCTTTAGGACTATACCAGACTAAACTTTTTAAATCAGCAGAAATAAATACCCCACAGAATTTTCCTTCAAAAGTCCCCAGGTCTAACCAGGTTGGTGAGTAATCACTCCGCAGTACATCCATATCCATAAAAGTACTTAAATCTACTAATTTGTTTTCTTTGGCAAATTCTATCATCTGCCCTGGATTCGGTAGAGCTGATACATCGGGTGGATTACCGGCTTCTACTTGGGTAGTTAAAATAGTTGGAAGATCTCGAGTACCGGTAAATTCAACTTTGATGCCAGTTTCAGCTTCGAATGGAGCTACCATTTTTTGAAAAGCTTCAGCCTCTCCACCAGTCCAAGTACCAAGAATGGTTACACTATTGGAGGCGGCAAATACACTTGAAGTAAGCGCTCCAGTTAACAATACTACTAATATTACAAAGCTAATTTTCTTTAACATTTTCTTTTTTCCTCCTTTATTTTAAAAATATATTCTTCTCGATCTTTTATTTCTAATGAACAACACCTCCTCTTAAATTAGTCGTTAGTGAATAGTCGTTAGTCGCTAGTATTAAAAACAAGTTTTTAGATTATTTCGGGCGTATTGCAATGCGCCCCTACTCCTTTCCCAAACTTGCATCTTGTAACTCGTAACTCATTACTTACTACTCATCACTGTATTTCTATCCGCTGTACGCTGTACGCTTTACGCTAATTTTTCACCAATGAAAGGCAGATTTAATAGCTACTTTTCCTTTAGATTTAAAAATAGGGGTTTTAAAAACCTCACTTAACACTAACTCGGCAGCTCCAATGATCCACCCTTCCTCTCCAGGCTGTAGAGGAACAATCTTAATTTCTTTTTTAAAAGGAAAACTATCTCTAATTACTTTTCGCATAGTTGGAAAAGTTAATTTACCGGCTTTGACTCCTTCTCCACCCACTACAATTAATTCAGGATCAAAAAGAGAAATAAGATTAACTATTCCCATGGCTAAATTTTCCCCCACTTCTTGAAAAATATTCTTTGAGATAATATCCCCTTTCTGAGCAGCTTTAAGAACTATATCAACCGTGATAGAATTTAAATCCTCTTTCTTTTTTAAAAAATCTTTTATTGTGGTATCCTGGTGGGTAGATAAAGCTTCTTTAATTTTATTGATAATAAATTGGTCTGAAGAAAAAGTCTCCAAACAGCCTCTTTTTCCGCAATAACATAAAGGACCATTTTTATCTATAATTATATGGCCAAAATCTCCAGCACCACCGCGACTTCCGTGATAGATATCCCCTTTAATTACTATTCCGGCTCCAACACCTTTACCAATAGTAATACAAATGAAATTATTTATTTTTTTGCCTACTCCAAAACGTTTTTCTGCTAAAGTTAATGCATTTACGTCTTTATCTATAAATATGGGGAAATTAAATTCCTTTTCGAGAAATTCTTTAAATCTTATCTTTTTCCATCCTAATATCTTGGAAAATACTAAAGTACCTTCTTTATGATTTACTAACCCGGAAATGCCTATTCCACAGCCAACAATTTTTTCCGCTTCTATATGATTTTTACTGAATAAATCTCGTATTGCTTTTATTAATGTCTCAAGTACTATCTTCTCATTACATTTAACCGGACTGGGGATAAAATACTGATTTAAAATCTTTGACTTTATATTAACTAATCCGATGATAATACCATCCAAGCCAATTTTTATTCCCAGAACAAATCTATCGTTGCAATTAAATTCAAGTAGAATTGCCCTTCTCCCTCCACTGGATTCTTCCTCTCCTGTTTCGTATATAAGTTCTTTTTTAATTAAATCTGCAACTATATTGGAAACGGTAGATAAACCTAAATCAGTAAACTCGGAAATTCTGGTACGAGAAATGGGCCCGTAATTTAGAATTGTATTAATTACAATAGCTCTATTTAATTCTTTAATTAATTGCTTATTGCCTCGACGAATATTATCCATAATATTTTAATTTTTTTGATATTTATCCTAACACGTTATTTTTTAAAATAATTTTTTAGATACTTTCTTCACTGAAGCAAGTATCTTATTTTATTATTCTACGCCTTATATAAAAAATCCTTCTTTTTTTAAAAACTTTTTTCAATTTTTTTTAAAATCGAAAAAATGAGGAGTAAATTAGGAGCTATCAACTTAATTTTTAATTAAAAATTGCTCATTTTAACTTTTGATATTTATTCTAAAGACTACTAAATAAATTTAAATAATCTTTTAGCAGGCGGGTAATTAAAAAATTCTTTCTAACGTATTCTTTTCCTGAGGTACCCATCTTATTTGCAATTTCTGTATCTTTTAAGAGATGTATAACTCTTTCGGCGCATTCAGAAATATCACCAATTAAAAATCCTGTGCGGCGATTATCTACTTGCAAAGGAATTCCTCCTACATTAGCCGCTACTACAGGTTTCCCCTTCCATAATGCCTCGGTAATCACTAATCCAAACCCTTCTCTTAAGGATTTCTGAATAATTACATTTGAAGCTCTCTGAAAGGCATTAACCTCTAAATTCCCTACTCCGTTTAAATTAGATAGGAGATGAATATCGTAATCTTCACCGGCATGTCGGGCAGTTTTTTCGTAATACTCCCAGCCCTCCGGGTCATCATTGGCCATAGAAGCAATAAGGACTAATTGTACATCCTTTATTTCTCTCTTTACTATTCTGTACATATCGATAACCCCCAAAGGGTCTTTCCAGGGGTCGAATCTGGAAACTTGAGCAATAATTGGTTTACCTGGATCTACTTTATATTTTTTTACAATATTTTCAATCTCTTCTTGGTTTAAATCCATATTCTTAGAACTTAACGGATCAATGGCCGGAGGAATTATAGCAACATTTTTTAATTTAAGGTCATTTTTCACATACTCTTTTAAAGTAAATATTGCAGCATCATGTTTTTCTATAAATGGCCTGATAAATTGCCATATTTTCTCTTGAGCGCTTGTAGGGTCAATATGAAACCGCCAAATCCATTTTCCTTTCTTCTCTTGCCGATAATTCAATATTGCCACTGGTTGAGGATCGTGAATTACTACAAAATCGTATTCCCCTTTGAATAATTTCTCATTTAATTGATTATTCTTTAAAAATATTTCTTTCATCTCTTTAGTAAATGGGACATCCATTCCTTGCATACCATTGTGTATGCTCTTGGTTACATTAAAAAAATCATCCGAACCTTTTATTACCTGCCATTCTGCCTCTATCCCTACATCTTTCATTAAAGGAACCAGGGTAAATAAAATTTCTGCTACTCCCCCTCCGAATGAGGTAGCGTTTACATGAACTACTTTTTTCCCTTTTAGAGGTAAAGACAATTTTCTAATGCTTTCAATTTCCTCCTTTCCTATAATATCAATATAATCATCAAGTGATTTTTTTTTAGTTTCTACAACTTCTAACACATTTCCCCTCCTTTTCTTGGAATTATTCTGTGCTTTAGATTTATTATTAGTTTGTTGTGTAACATTGTTTGCCCGGTTAGCCAGTTAATGAAGTCTATGGTGAATAGTCGTTAATATATAGTATTTAGTAAGAAATCAAAAAAAGTAATTAATAGACATGCGAGGCGCCTGTCCTACGAGAAGGTTAAGAGATTAATTTTACATCTTTTCCATCTTTAGATTTGTATTACTCCTACCTGCGTATTCCACCCGCACCTAAACGCTATACGCTGTACGCTCTACGCTATTTAAGAAAGCAATCGGACATTTAGTACAAAAAGGATTCTTGCTGGTGCATATGGTCTTACCGAGCATCACAATCTGAGCGTGAAATTCATTAAATAATTTCACATCCTTATCTAAATTCTGATTGAAAAATTCTTGTACTTGGTGATAGGAAGCATCTTCCGAAATTAATTTATGACGAGAAAATATTCTTTTTGTGTAAGCATCAACCACAAAAAATGGTTTATTTCCAGCATACAATAATATACTATCTGCAGTTTCAGGTCCAATTCCGTTTACCTTCAATAATTTTTTTCTTAACCCTCCACTGTCATCCGAAAACATTTTTTCGGCAGAGCCTTCAAACTCATTTACAAATAAATTCATAAAATTCTTTAATCTTTTTGCTTTAATATTATAATAACCAGAAGGTTTTATCAATTGGGCTAATTCTTCCTGGTCTAAGCGATAAAGTCTCCGGGATTCTAACAAGTTTTCTTTTTTTAAATTATTTATCGCTTTTTCCGCATTGCTCCAGGAAGTATTTTGAGTAAGAATGGCACCCACCATTATTTCAAAAGGAGTATCCCCCGGCCACCAGTTCAATGGTCCGAAAAAATCGTATAAACTGTTGTAAATTTTTAATAAAATATCCTTTTTTTGCATCTTTACCTGATTATTCTTAAATTTACCAATGAACTAATGAACCAATTCTCCGATTTACCAATTAATTAGTCGATATGGTATTGATATCGGATTTATCTGACCCGAAACGGGTTCGATGAATCGAACCCCTACATTTGCATTAACAGGCGAGACGCCTGTCCTCCGATTAGTGAACTAACCAACTAATTATCTAACTCTTTTCTTGTTACTCATTACTCATTACTCATCACTTTATTTCTCTCTACTATATACTATTCACTATTCACTAACGACTATTAGAATTCTCCTTTATGGGCATTTTCTAAAAATTTACTCATTAATTTGACAGAATTTTCAATATCCTCTTTATGGCACATCTCTACCACTGAATGAATATATCTGGTAGGAATAGAAAGAGTGCAGGCAGGTACTCCTGATTTACTCCTTTGCATAGCTCCTGCATCAGTCCCCCCTCCCAGTAATATATCAGTCTGATATTTAATTTTATTTTCTTCCGCTAGTTTCCTTAAAAAATCAACTAATTTTTTATTAGAAATAGTGTGGGAATCCATCAAAGATATGGCTGTCCCTTCCCCTAAAGTAGTAGCTACTTCTTCTTCCTTAGTTCCCGGAATATCTGAGGCAATAGTAACATCAAGTGCAATGCCAACATCAGGCTCAACAGAAAAAGAAGACACAATTGCCCCTCTACACCCTACCTCTTCCTGAACGGTTGCCACAGCGTATATATCAACATAACAATTTTTGATTCTTTTTAATGCCTCAATCATAACATATACTCCAGCTCTATCATCAAGTGCCTTTGCGGTTATTATTTTATTATTTAATTCCATAAAATTCCTATCTAAAGTAACAAAATCTCCCGGTCTTACTATCTTGGAAACTTCATCTTTTTTCATCCCTACATCGATAAAAAGGTCTTTAATTTTGGGTAACTTTTTTCTCTCTTCCTCGCTTAAAATATGAATGGGCTTAGTACCAATTACTCCCCCGATATCTTTCATCCCATGAACTACTACTCTTTGGGCTATTAAGGTTTTAGGGTCAAATCCCCCAACCGGAGCAAACCTTATAAACCCTTCTTTGTCAATAAAACTGACCATAAAGCCAATCTCATCCATATGTGCCGCAATCATTACTTTCTTGGGAGCAGATTTGCCTGATAATTTTTTAGCTTTCTTAATGCCAATAATATTTCCTAATTTATCAATTTTTACCTCATCAGTTACTTTTTCTAATTCTTCCTTAATAACTTTCTGAATCCTCTCCTCATAACCTGCAATTCCCGGTGTCTCACATAATTTTTTTAATAAATTCAATTTCTTTTCTCCTTCCTTACATTTGTTAAATTAGGGTAAGTTAAGTTGCTTTAGCTTTAAGATTATTTTGTAGAATAGCACACGATACACAGTCTATTGTTAGTATTTTGCCCCCAAGGTATAACTTTTATACCAGGCACAAAAGTTTACCTTTTTAGTTTTTTATTTTGGAAAATATAAACCAGAATCAGAAAAGTAATTATACCCAGGCTATTAGCCAGGATATCTCCCAGAGAAAATTCCCTTTCCGGAATAAAATACTGGTAAATTTCGTTAAATATCCCATAAGAAACAGATAAAATCAAAGCCAGGAAATATTGTATGAATTTTAATAACAGTATCTTATCACATAAAGTTAACAGGCAGAGGAAAGTATGAACACCGTAAATAACAAAGTGCATCACTTTGTCCTGCCCATAGAAAAGCTGTTCTACTCCAACTTCCGGTCGGGAAGAAAAAATAAATATTACGATAGAATAAACAATTAACAGTATCCAAAAAAATATTTTTCTTCCCAAAACATCACCCAACTTTAAAAATATTTATTCTTTAAACAATATTTCTTCAGCAGCCCCTATTCCTGAGCCCAGTTTAAAATCGTAACTAAATTCAGATAAGGTTTTTTCGATGATACTCATTGTCGCAACTACTTCGTTTTCTGTAATACTTCCCATATGCCCTAATCGGAATAGTTTACCGGCTAATACCCCTTTACCTGCAGAAACCAACACACCATTCTGGTATAATTTTTCCCTAAAAGCTAAATCTTCAATTCCTGAAGGATATAACACGGTCGATATAGTATTAGCTCTTACTTCTTTTGGGGGGAGCAGTTTACACCCCAATTCTTCTAATCCTGCTTGGAAAGCGAGGGCAAACCTTCTATGTCTTCTAAACCTTTCTGCCAAACCCTCTTCCAATATAATTTTAAGACCTTGGTGAAGGGCATTGACCATGTTTATGGCGTGAGTAGAAAAATATCCACTACCCGGTTCGCGCATAATAGGCAGCCACCGATTAATGTCCATATAATAAGAAGAAATATCTCCTAATGCATTTCTCCTCTCTAAAGCCTTTTCACTAAATACTAAATTAGCTAATCCCGGAGGAATACCAAACGCTTTTTGGTTACCTGCAAAAACAATATCAACACCCCAATCGTCCATACGTTCTTCGATCCCGCCTGCAGCACAAACTGCGTCTACAATAAATAAGGTTTTGGGAAATCTCTTTATAACCTCTGCTATCTCTTCTAAGGGAGCACAAACTCCGGTAGAAGTATCTACATGGGTCACTGTTACAGCAGAAAAACTTTTCTCTTTTAATTTCTGAGCTATTTTTTCAACTTCTATAATCTTGCCCCACTCGGAAGCTAAAACTTCAACTACTATACCATAACCTCGAGCCATATCTACAAATCTATCCCCGAAGAAACCGTGAGAAACCACCAATAAACGGTCACCTTTCTTTAGAGAATTAACCAGAGCTACTTCCATTCCTAAAGTTCCTGTACCAGGGATGGTAAAAGGCTGACCTTTTTCAGTCATAACAACAGCCTTTAAATCGTTTAAAGTTTCTTTTAAGGTTTTTACCAGTGAAGGGTCTAAATGCGAAACTGTTTCTTTGCTCAATGCATCCA
>Ga0255366_10299_pt1 | contig 10258 bp, 4 predicted proteins | sample ANMaggSeSYBR01C4_FD_182086 | JGI IMG/M metagenome (GOLD analysis project Ga0255366, IMG submission 182086) | Sediment cell enrichment communities from methane seep in Santa Monica Basin, California, United Staets - ANME aggregate JGI... | ecosystem: Environmental > Aquatic > Marine > Cold seeps >... | reverse complement strand
ACCAGCCGGGCTTACCATTTCAAATTGCGAATTCAGGGAGCTCAACTATGGCATTATTTGTTACCAGGCAGCTAGTCCTATCATCACTAATAATAGTATGATCAATATTTTACAAACACCTTTTGCCATTGGTGCAGCTTCCAATCCCACCTTTACCGGAAACACTTTTACTAATTGTGGCCTTGACGCGCTGGGTTTAATAGGTCATAATGTGGTGAATGACGGCACCATAATTAAAAGGGATGTTGCCGGTTATACCAACATCACCTATATTCTTATTGAGAATATAACCATTACAGAAAATACTTACCTGGATATTGATCCCGGCGTGGTTATTAAATCATATCGCAAGAGCTGGACAATTGATGGAGGACTGGCTGTAAATGGAACTGTAGCGGAGCATGTTGTATTTACCTCATTTAGGGATGATAATGTGGGAAATCCTATGGATACCAATGGTGATGGTAATGCTACCTCACCGGCAGCAGGAGACTGGGATCATATAGAATTCATGGATCAAAGCGATGATGCGTATAACCTGATTGATTATGCTGATATATTATATGGTGGTTATAGTTCTCCATATGGTGTGGTACGATGGACCAATGCAGGATCATCACCTGCATCGAATATTAACATGAACCATACGGTCATTGACCGCTCATCCACATTCGGGCTCTGGATCAATGGAGATTCTGATCCAATCATTGAAAATACAACCATTCAGAATTGCTCATCCGATCCCATTGCCATGTCTTTAACTTCTGATCCGACTTTCTCTAATATCACCTTTGCAGCTAACATCAGCAACGGAATCTTTATTATTGAGGGATTATCGGGTGTATCATTATCAACAGATGCCACTTTGAATAAAAGAAGTGTGGCTGGATTCACCAATATTCCTTATATTATAGATGATCTTACCATTACTTCCAATGCCGTACTGACAGTTGAAGAGGGGATTATTTTTAAATTTCGTGGTTCCTATTTTATAGGGATCTATAACTATGGGGGTTTAAACGCCACTGGAACAGCAGGACAGAAGATCATTTTTACATCCATTAAGGATGACGGCGCTGGAGGGGATACCAACAATGATGGTAGTGCGACCGTTCCGGGCAATAACGACTGGGATGGAATTTTGTATATTGAAACAGCAGATTATGATGCTGTTAATATTCTGCAATATTGTGAAGTAAGATATACAGGAGGTGGATACACAAACATTGCTGGCTCCAACTCATCATTAGGGGCAGTCCGTATAAAAGATGCAGGATTAAACATCAACAATACTATTTTCCAGCAAGGAAGCGGATCAGCAGTGGGTGTTTATGGTTCAGCTTATCCCTCAATTGACGACTGCGATATATTTAACATCACTGGCGAACCCATTTATATGGCCATGTTTGCCAATCCAACATTCTCAGGAAATATTGTAACCAATGTAGGAAGATTGGCCATAGGTATTCAACCTGAAACATACTCACAAATTGCTACCATTCCTCAGAGAAATTTCGCAGGTTATACAAATATTACGTATATATTTTACGGAGCAACCATTAATTCTGGAACCACCATTACCATTCCGGCAGGAACCGTGTTTAAATCCAGCTACTACCCTGATTTAGTTGTAAATGGCAAACTGGAAATTGCCGGAACATCAGGTAATGAAATTATATTTACCGATTACAGGGATGATGATTATGGCAATCCAGCTGATACCGAACAAAATGGTTCTGCAACAGCACCAACAAATTGGGGTCCTGAAATTATATTTAATGATGTAAGTGATGACGATAGTTATATTGATTATGCAATTATGCGGTATACACAGTATCCCATACGATTAAACAGTGCTGAACCAGATATTACTAACAATACCTTTTACAAATGTATTCAAGGGGTAAGACACAGTGGGGTTTGTGAGCCTATAATTGATAACAATGTTTTTGATGATCTCAGTGATGCACCTATTGCCATATCACTTGTGGCTTATCCGTCTTCAACTGTTGGTAATCTAATTTCAGGAACCACCTATAAAATGATCAGGGTAATTGATGAAACATTAACTTCTAACCAAACCCTACCTAAACGTTCATTTGGTGGAGTTTCAAATATCCCCTATCTATTTGGTACATATATCATCGGTACAGGAGTAACCCTTGATATTGATCCGGGTGTCATTTGTAAATTCAACAATGCTGGTGCCATGACAGTTAATAACGGACTCAGAGCTCTGGGTACAGCAGCATCTGGCGGATATATTGTATTTACCAGTATTACCGATGATTTTTATGGTGGTGATTCCAATTCAGACGGTACTGCTACTTCTTATGGAACAAGTACCTGGTATGGTATTACGCTCACTGAATTTGCATTGGAACCTGTTATACGATTTGATAATTGCATTTTCAGATGGGGAAAATATGGTACTGGCTACGGGATTAAGACAATTTCTGCAAAACCTAACATAATCAATTGTTCATTTAATAATTGTGATTATGGGGTTTATGCTACAGCTGCCTCTGATCCAACCATTAATTACTGTGATTTCTTTAATATAACGACTATGGCAGTTAATAATATAAATCCAATGAGTGATATTGATGCGGAAAATTGCTGGTGGGGTGATAATACTGGACCAACACATTCACTAAATCCAGGTGGAACAGGTGAAGCTGTTTCCGATTTTGTAGATTATGATCCATACGGTACAAGCAGTGCTATAAACCCATTGTTAGGTGATGTAAGTCTAAACAGTATCATCCAGGCATATGATGCAACACTTGTTCTTCTTTATGCAATTGATATGGGAGTAACCTATCCGCTTACCCCAACACAGCAAAATGTTGGAGATGTGACCGGGAATGGAAGTGTTATGGCATTGGATGCAGCACATATTTTAGAATTTGTTGTAGGTTTAAGAAGCTATTTCCTTGCAGCGTTATTAAGCCCGGCACCGGTTTTGGTTTCCGATGTTGCATTTAATATCGGTGATGCCACTGTTGAACCGGGAGAGGAATTTGAGGTTCCATTAACCATTTCAAACGTTTCAGCCGTTCAGGCTATGCAAATAGTTATTCATTACAATCCTGAACATTTAACTGCACTGGATTTTGAAAATCTATTACCCGAAATGAATACTGCTCATATTATTGATGAAGAAGCAGGATATGTAAAAATAGCTTATGCTGGTGTTGAATCGTTGGAATCTGACATGACAATAGCCAACCTTAAGTTTAAAGCCAATGATGATATGGGTATCGCAATTGAAACAAGTCTGGTAGCAGAATATTTTGTGGCCAATGAAACCGATCTGACCTGGAATGCTCATAATGGAACAGTTATGATCAATGGATTAACAATCGGTCAGGAGGATTATATTATCAATCAAAATAAACAAATGGTTTGTTATCCGAATCCGTTTACTGATCAGTTAACCATTGAATATGTTGTTCATCACAATGGCGATAAAGTCTTCATCGGAGTGTATAATCTATTCGGGCAGTTGGTTGCAGAAATTGTCAATGGTAAACATGCCAGTGAAACTTATAAGCTTGTATGGGATGGGACAAGTGCTTCTGGGTCAAATCTGAAAAATGGCATCTATTTCTTAAGATTTACATCTGGAGATTCAAGTGTAATGAAAAAAATCCAGATTGTCAGGTAATTAGGGTTATTAAACTAATGTTAAATCTTAAAATCTGACAAATATGAAAAGGATTAAAAATAAAATTTTACTGATAATAGTGGTTCTGTCTGGATATCTTATCCAGGCACAACCCATCCAGATGACCATACCTGATGATGCAACGCATACTGTAGGCGATGTAATTATAATACCGGTAAATGTGGATAACTCATTAACCGGATTTGATGTATTATCATACCAATTCCGGATCTACTTTAACAGTGCACGGTTATCATTCAATTCAATTGATGTAGTGGGTACTATGTCTGATGCCTGGGGAACTCCAATCTATAATAATTCGGAACCGAATTATATAAATATTGCCAATGCAGGTACCACTGCCTTAACCGGCACAGGTACATTATTTAATCTAAATTTTACTTGTATTACCTCTGGTGCTACCTGGGTTAGTTTTGATGGTGATGAAGCAAACAATTATTTCAATGAGGGTTATCCACCCATGCTTTATGAAGATGGTTATATCACAATAAGCGCTTTACCAACTATTAATATTTATCCGGATGTTGGACTTCTTTCTGTTGGTGAAGAACTACAATTTTCAGTGAGTGGAGGAATAGCACCCTACACATGGGATGTGACGGATCCGGCTGTAGCCAGTATAGTAAGTAATGGACCTACAACTGGTATGCTAACTGCTTTGTCACAGGGATTTACAAAAGTAAATGTGGAAGATAATAATGGAATTACAGATGAGACAACTGGTTTTGTGGAAGTCAGGGCGATGAAACTCACCATCCCTGATACCAGTGAATGGCAGGGAGGTTTTATTGAAATTCCCATTTATACGACTTCTTTAGATGGATTAAATATAATGGCAGGAGAATTAAGTTTTACTTTTAATGGTAACATACTTACTCCTACAGGTATTAATAATATTGGAACGTTATTGGAGAGTTATTCCAATATTGTATTCAATAATACTATTGCAGGAGCTTTGAGTGTTTCCTTTGCAGGAACCACTCCCCTGTCAGGGAGTGGCATATTATTCTATATTCAATTCGACATTTCAGCTATTAACTCTGGACCCACTTGGATTTATTTTGGTGAAGCCCTATTTAATGAATCTATCCCAGCGAAAACAGATGACGGGTATTTTACCATGATCACTTTTGGGACTATTTATATAACCCCAAACACATATACCATAGTAGCTGGTGAAACAAAACAGTTTGTTGCCAGTGGAGGAGTTCCACCTTATAATACCTGGAGTTCATCAGATCCTACAGTAGCTAGCATTGATGGAGCTGGAATATTATCCGCCCACAAAAGTGGTGTAATACAAATTACAGTAATTGATGATGTAGGTGCTTCTGGAACGAGCGGAAATATAGATGTGTATGATACTTACGTAAGCTTACCACATGTCAATGGTTCATTGGGAACACTATATGATATGCCTGTTTTAATATCAACACTTCCATTTGGACAATCAGTTCAAGCCATACAGGGATCTATCAGCTTTGAATCCCCTGAATTGCTAGCTATAGAAATAATTGAAGCGGGAACGATGACCGAAGGATGGATGAATTTCGCACAAAATGTATCTGGAAATACCATCAATTTTGCAGGTGCCGGAATAGTTAGTTTCAATAGTCCGGGAGTGATGTTTAAAGTTCGATTTCAGCTAACACCGGATTTAACCGATGGTGAAAATGCCTGGGTAAATATTAACAATATTACCCTGAATGAAGGGATTCCTTTACCATTAACTGTAAATGGCAGCATTACAGGTACAGACGGAGTTATAGTTAGTTTGGATGCTTTCCTTGAAGGACCATTTGATGTTTCAGACATGTCAACTGAATTAAATCCATCCTTCATCCCGAATAATCAACCTTATAATACATCTCCCTGGAGTTATGCAGGAACAGAAAATATTGGTGCACCTCCCAACGGAGACGTAGTTGACTGGATTTTGGTTGAATTAAGGGAAACGGCTGGAGGAGCTGCTACTGCCACACCAGGCACAAGGATAGCCCGGCAAGCTGGGTTTATACTAAAAGATGGATCAATTGTTTCAACGGATGGGATCAGTAATCTGATCTTTGGGGTAGGCATTACCAATAATTTGTATGCTATCGTATGGCATCGAAATCACCTGGGAATTATGTCGGCAATTCCATTAACGTTGGGAGGAGGCATATATTCATATGATTTCACCACAGCGGCCGGTCAGGCATATTTAAGTGGTCAAAAAAATCTTGGTGGAGGAAATTATGGAATGTATGCAGGTAATGCAGATGGAAATGGGGAAATTCACCAGGATGATATTGATATTAGATGGTCGAATGAAGCTGGTGGCAGTGGTTATTTTGGTGGAGATATGAATATAAACAGCCAGGTGAATAACCAGGATAAGAATGATATTTGGTTGCCTAATAATACATTGACTGATCAGGTACCAGACTAAATTTAACCTCAAATTACAATAAAGCTTATTTGTATAATTACAAATAGGCTTTATTATTATAACCTTAGAAGCTGTCTAAAAACGAGAAATTAACTTTACTATGTGAATAACAAAAAGAAAAGTCACCGCTATTACAAGTATAAGTTCAGATAATTAAGGTTCACTAAAATCTTAATAAAAATGACAGCATATTCAAGTAATTTAAGCGATGACCAATGGGCAATAATATCAAAATATTTTGACATGAAGCGAAGTAGGAAATATGATTTACGGGAAATAGTAAATGGTATTATGTATTTAGTAAAGACAGGATGTCAATGGCGTATGCTCCCCGGGGATTTTCCTACATGGAAAATTGTTTATTATTATTTTTCAACATGGAAAAAGAAATTAATATGGGAAGAAATGCATGAAGTATTAGTAATGAAAATAAGAAAACTTGTTGGCAAAGACGAAGACCCAAGTGTTGGTATTATTGATGCTCAATCTGTAAAGAGCACTTTGGTGAGTTCAGAGGATAAAGGTTTTGATGCAGGAAAAAAATAAAAGGGATAAAACAACATATTATTGTAGATACATTAGGTTTGATACTGGCAGTTGTAATACAAAGTGCATCTGTACAAGATCGGGCAGGTGCACCAAGTGTGATAAAAGATATGAAGGAAACTTGGATAAAGGTCATCAAAATTTTTGCTGATGGCGGTTATACCGGGACTCTGATTGATAAAGTTAAGACTGTATTCAATATAGATATTGAAGTGGTAAAACGAAATGAATTACATACCTTCAAGGTCTTGCCAAAACGTTGGATAGTCGAGAGAACTTTTGCATGGATCGATACAAATCGGAGGAATTCCAAAAATTATGAGCGACTCAATCAAACATCTGTTACTATGGTACATTTATCAGCTATAAGAATTATGTTGAACCGTTTTTAGACAGCTTCTTAGGAAAAAATTAGATTTCGTCTCATTAATCGTTTAAATATTTTACTTTTCTTTGTCGAAAATTTCAAGGATGCAATTTTTCAGGTCGTCATTCTTGATCATTGGTTTGTTTTGTGTAATTTGTTTAAGCCCGTTTAAAAGCATACATGCACAGGATACACTTGAGGTAATGTATTATAATATACTTAATTACCCAGGTAGTACCCCTGAACGGGTTGAGTATTTTAGAACAATAAACCAATACATCAAGGCAGATATTATTTTAGTAAATGAAATTCTGAGCGAATCAGGAGCTGATTTACTATTACAAGATGGATTGAATGTGTACGGTAGTAATCATTACCAACGGGCAATTTTTACAAATGGTTATGATACGGATAATATGCTTTTCTATAACAGCGAAAAACTGGTATTATATAGTCAGGATACCATTGAAACAGCGCTGCGATTGATAAACGAATACGTTTTGTATTATAAAACCAACATGTATTCCCCAATAACTGATACTACATTTCTTTACTTTTATTCCGCTCATCTTAAAGCTAGTACAGGTACCACCAACCAACAAAAACGTCTGGCCGAAGTATTGGAGTTCAAGGACCATATTGATAATAAATCCAATGTGGAAAATATATTCTTCGGTGGGGATTTTAATGTGTATACAAGTTCCGAACCTGCTTATCAGTCACTTATCAATGATGGGCTACACCCATTAAATGATCCGCTACCAGCCGGTAGCTGGCATGATAATGAAAATTATGCAATGATTCATTCACAAAGTACACGTACTGCCCAATTTGGTGGTGGCGCTAGCGGCGGAATGGATGACCGGTTTGATTTTATTCTTTTTTCGGATGATGTGAATACTGGAAATAATGGAATAACTTATATCCCCAATTCATGCTTTGCTCTGGGTAATGATGGAAATCATTTTAACGGTTCACTTTTAGATTCCCCTCAAAACACTACTGTTCCTGATTCAGTAATACAGGCTCTTTATTATATGGCTGATCACTTACCGGTTCTATGTAAAATTGAAGTCCAGCTACCCGAAGCTCAACAAGATAAATATCTTGATCTTAAAGTTTATTTAGAAGGAGCATATAATGGAACGAATATGAATACCACCTTGATTTCAACATTGCCTGAAAATCAACCCTTCAACCAATCGCCATGGAATTATTATGGAGATGAATCAAACACTGGTTATTTAATGAACAATATTACTGACTGGGTTTTGGTTGAGTTGAGAGAAACTACAGGAGAAGCAAACATGGCAACCCCCGATACAAAAATCTGGGAACAAGCTTGTTTATTGTTAAATGATGGTAGCATAATTAATGCTAATGACAACGATCTTCCAAAATTAGATTTCAATATAAGCGATGATTTATATATCATTATAAGGCACCGTAATCACTTGGATATCATGTCAGCAAATCCACTACTTTTAACAGACACCCTCTACAGTTATGATTATTCTATCTCGCAAGATCAGGTCCTGGGATTGACATCGGGATACAAGGAATTATCACCCGGTATCTGGGGAATGGTTTCAGGAGATGCCAATGGGGATAGATTTATAAATCAATTGGATAAAGTAATTTGGATAAATCAAGTTGGCAAAAATGGTTATTTGCCTGCTGATTTTAAAATGGATACACAGATTGATAATTCAGATAAAAATGAATTTTGGTTTTTAAACCAGAGCTATTTTTCAACTATTCCCGAATAAGTTTTGAAACCATAATAAAAAACCTCGATTCAAAAATTGAATCGAGGTTTTTTATTGACCCATAAGGTCGTTTAACCGATCTGATAATTGAAAATAATGCTTGGATAATTAGGAATAATTTAAATAGAAAGAGAATAAATAAATCTCATCCAATGGTAAAAAGTAAATATTTTCCTATTTTTACTTCTCGCTGAAGAATACAGATAACCATTCTGCTTAGAATTCTAATTTTTAAACTTTTACTGCTCATTTGTACTAGTTTTATTTGATTGATAATAGTGCATTTGATCGAACATGAAAAAAGATACCAGGAGATGAACTATACATTGTTAGTGTTTTGTGGAAAAGGTACGTTTATTTTACCTATTAAGGAAGGATAAGAGTACCATATTTAAATACTAATACAGAAATTAGTTTATTAGTAACTTTACACAAACGTTGGAATTAATTAAAAGTCATCCAATGCTAAAAAATTACCGCACGGCCATTATAAGTTTGGCATTGAGTTTTGTGTTCGGCATTTTCGCTTATTGGTATTTGAATTACTATTTGATTCAAATGACATATAATCCTGACGGTACGGGCACAGGTTTCATAAAAGAAATGACTTTAACGCGAAGCTGGATATTAATAGGATCAATTCTCCTATCATTTTCGAGTTTCGTTTTGTTCTTATATCATACAGTGAAAACCTTAATGAGAACTAATTCCAACAAAACCGAAAGCCAATTGAACACAGGCTTTAGCCAAGCCGTTGACAGGCATATAAAAATGACAGAAGTTGACGACAATGAAATAGCTAGACGAATAAGACAGCGCCTCATAGATGTTCTGGACTTGTGGACTTCAATGGACGATCAATTGGAGTACCAAGAAAAGGCTGCTATTGCTCATATTTCACACGAACTATTTAACCAATGGGATGACTGGTACAGACCGGAAACGGTTCATTTTAAGTTAGCGTTTGACGAGAACGAAAGAGAAATACTTGTTGATTTTGATAAGGTGTTAAATCACATTAGTGACAAGACACCCCCTGTATTGCCTAACATTACGGAATTTGTAAAAACAAATGACTGGCTTGTTGTAAATCAAGCTGCAATAAACACATTAAAAAGCATAAAAAATACAGCTGCCAACAGCAGCTAATATAAGAATTCAATATGAATCCACTATTGGATAAAATAAACGCATGGTACCAAGATCACTGCAATGGAGATTGGGAACATACTTTCGGAATTAGTATAGAAACACTCGATAATCCAGGATGGTCCATTAAGATCGGTATTGATGAAACTGAACTTCAGGGTGCTCAATTCAATCTAGAAATCGACAAAGGCGATAAAAACTGGGTTGTTATTCGTTCCGATGGTTATAAATTTGAGGGTTTTGGAGATCCCCAAAAGCTAAATTTCATATTAGAGACTTTCATTAGGGAATTCTTAGACAATGAT
>Ga0255366_10298_pt1 | contig 10266 bp, 11 predicted proteins | sample ANMaggSeSYBR01C4_FD_182086 | JGI IMG/M metagenome (GOLD analysis project Ga0255366, IMG submission 182086) | Sediment cell enrichment communities from methane seep in Santa Monica Basin, California, United Staets - ANME aggregate JGI... | ecosystem: Environmental > Aquatic > Marine > Cold seeps >... | reverse complement strand
AATATTTATATAAATCATTGTCTATATTTATCTACCACAGAGAGCACAGAGGACACAGAGAAGAAATTCTCCTTGTTCTCTGTGCTCTCTGTGGCTATTATTTTTCCCCTCTGATTTGAAGTGGATATGTTTTAAGTATGAATATATTTTTCTTGTACAAATAATCATCCCATTTTCCGGTCATTTAAGAAAATGCTCACTTCGTTCGCATTTTCTAATCCTGCAGGAAAGTATATATTTTTCTATACGTTCAAAAACAACTTCAGTTCATACAAAGGTCAGCGGATGATAATCTATTTTATTCCCACAAGAGGGGCACTCCACACAACCTATGTGGGGAATTACAGATATTTCTCCGGAACAACCTGTGCAATAGATTAAATCCTTTATCCCCAACCGCACCTCCAGCACTACCAATATCCTGTGCACTTTCCTGAAAATAACTTCCCTGTACTTAACTGCAATATAATAACTGACCAGTGCCAGTACCCCCCCCGGCAACTAGGTCAGTGATCCAGTGTATGCCCAGGTACACCGTAGAAAACAGGATAGCAGCAGTGGACACCGCAGCGAATACTTTATATCGATAAATGTTCGTTCTGGACACCACTAATATCAGGGCCATTACCGACAGTGCGGCATGCAGGCTTGGGAAATCATTGTCAAGGAACGGGTCCACCACTCTTACACCCTGGTCTATGACCGGACTTAAGTCATACAGGAGAGGTGAAACATTTGGCAGGGCATGTCCGGTAACCGTAACTGGTACAAAGATATAGAACGGGAATGCCGTAAGGTAGATTATAATAAAAGCTATGGTGAACTCTTCAAGTGCCTTGAGGTTGTGGGTGTATATCAATATCACGAATGTGAATATCATTAAAAATGAGAAGATCATCAGGTAGATGAAACCGTTGAGGTATGTCAGCATGGGCGTAGCAAAACCCTGGAAATGACTTACAAGGTCGCCTTCTATCATTAATAGATATCCGGTATAATCAGCAGTCACACTTAACCCAAGCATATTGACAATGGATGACTGGGACTGTATAAAGAATGCATGCCACATGGAGACTCAGGTGGTCGCGCCCTTATTGAGATTGATAACACTCTTGGGATAACTGACGACATCATCAAAGAAATTGAGGAGCATGCCGAAGTATGTAGTGTCGATATATCCTCCCTTAGTGACGGTAGTGTCCTGGGTTCTGTTATTACAGATAAATGCGCTGCGTGCAGGGCTTTAACCGGTTCGGAGTGTTTTGTGACATCGGCTTTGAGCCTTGGAGATGGAACTGTGGAATGGAAACTGATAACAGGTGCTGAAGGTTCCTTGATCCACTTGATCGATAACCTTGAAGCTAATGGGTGCAAGGTTGAATTAAAGAGCACTATTGCTTTATCTAAAACGAATTTGCTTACTAAAAGACAAGAAGAGATCATCCATGTAGCTTTTCGAAGTGGATATTACGATTGTCCAAAGAGGATTACAATTAAAAAACTTGCAAAGATCTTTGATGTTTCTCAATCCACAATGGGTGAGATTCTCCAGAGAGGAGAGAAGAAAATAATTTCAGATCATTTTTGCAAATGACCATGATCATGGTCATGGTCATTACCCTTGAAACGATTCATGAGGATGTGTTGCGTTTAAAAAAGAGTTTTGTGGAATGGTGTGGGATTAGATTTTGATGGGATTGTCTAACAACCTCTATAAATTGTTACAATTGATACATGAGTTCAATACCCGGTAAAAATATTAGCCATTATACGTCCTTCAGCTTTTCTTAGATGCTGGATCAGGGTTGGTTTACTGAGTTTGACCTTTTGTGATAATTGCTGGCTGTTAATCTTTTTGGGATAATCATAATATCCATATTTATTAGCTGCAATAATGATCTCACGCTGTTTTTCGGTTAAAACTGAAAGAATATCATGCTCCCGGTATGCCGCTTTTTGAAAACTTATGTTTATAACTGCCCCATATTTTTTAATCAATTCTACGAATATTTTAATACTTTCATTTTCTCCTATACAACTATAGACACGTTTATCCTGGTTTATTATCAATGGTGTAGTCCAGATTAGGTTTAGGTCAAATTCTTTTAAAATATTTTTAAAATCTTCTGGCACCTGGATCTTTACTACACAAACGTGTTTGTCACTTTCTTCTTTCAAAACGGAAAGTATTTGAGAACCATACGGTAATTCTACTTCTTTAATTGAATATCCTTCCTTTACCTTAACTTTCATCAATCCAATCCGGGTTCCCATTTCAAAATCAAACTTTAACATTTCCAAAAGCTCGAAGGACTCAATATGTTTGAAGATAGGCTTTTGAAGTTTTCTTAAAGCAGGACTCGGAATTAGTTCCAGCGTTAATTTTCTCATGATTATCATTTATCCGAATTGATGTCTGGGTATTTAAACTATAATACATAAATGGCTCAAATTCTTTGTATTTTGTAGACCATATGATGAATTGATGAAACTTTTCCACTGAGTCAAATTGCTAAGGCTCATAAATATTACGAAGAAGGTCACCCAAAAGGGAAAGTTACAGTGAATGTAGTGTGAATAAAGGAGGGGTTTAATGAAGACCAAAACCATATTAATTTTAGGAGGCTACGGAGGTACGGGTCGGGTTATTTCCCGGATGCTTCTAAAAGAAACAGATGTTGACATCATCATTGCAGGTCGTCACATCAATAAAGCCGAAGAATTGGCATCACAGTTAATCAAAGAATTTCCCGGTAAACGAGTCCTGGCACGATATGCGGATGCATCAGATTATGAATCTTTAGTCGCAGCTTTTAAAGTTGTTTCAATGGTAATAGTCGCTTCTACAACGACCCGGTATGTTAAACAGGTTGCACAAGCAGCTATTGATGTAGGAATAGATTATCTGGATATTCACTATCAACAAAATACAGTTCCGATACTCAACGCATTGACTTCTTCCATAAAAGAAGCCGGCCGTTGTTTTATTACCCAGGCAGGTTTCCACCCTGGTTTACCTTCCGTTTTTGTGCGTTATGTTGCGCCAAATTTTGATCGATATAAGAAAGCAGTCATCAGTACGGCAATGAATACCCGAATTGAGAATACGGAATCTGTGTATGAAATCCTTGATGAGATTGGGGATTGGAAAGCGGACATTTTCAAAGACGGTAAATGGAAAAGGGCAGATTACAATGATGTCAACAAAGTAGACTTTGGTCTTCCACTAGGGGTCCGTTCCTGTTATCCACTCCAAATGGAGGAAATACGTCCGCTACCGGAAATGTTCGGTCTGAATGAGGTTGGAGTGTATGTGGCTGGCTTCAACTGGTTTGTGGATTTCATTGTATTTCCGCTGGCTTTCATTCTATTCAAGATTAGAAAAGGGTTGGGAAGGCATTTTGTTGCAAGCTTGATGGTGAGAGGTATTAATAGTTTTTCCTCATCGCAGCAAGGTGTGTCTTTTGTGTTAGAGGCGGAAGGAGAAAAGGAAGGAAAACCTGTTAAAGTGAGACTTGTGGCTGAATATAACGATGTTTATTATTTTACAGCTATACCGGTAGTGGCGTGCATAGCTCAATATCTGGATGGCAGCATTGCTAAACCAGGGCTTTGGATGATGGGGCATGTTGTGGATCCTGTTCGATTGATGAATGATATGGAACGGATGGGGATTAAAATACAAATGGAGGTTACAGAACGAAATCGTAACACGAAAGGAGGAATTTAAAATGGAAAACCAAGCCAATAACTACTACATTTCCCGCAAAGCAAAACTCTTAAAGAATTTTGACAAAACCGCAAGTCTTCTAAGAGACTCTGTTGTCTCAAGCTACGGATCGGATTTTGCAGATACGCTATACCGAGAAGTTCGGCAGGAATATGAGGAACTTATCCCACATATCCCTCACATTGAGGGCATCAGAGGAAGTCCACTGAACTTATTTCTCTGTATCACCGCCCAAGAACTGGCGGTCTATAGAGCTATGAAAAAACATGACAAGACAGCTGGAGAAGCGTGGGAGATATGTCATGAGGCACTGAGATTGAGACTGGAAGGGTATTCCAGGATCAAACGTTGGCTGCTAGCACGCCTCATGTTTTCCAGTCTTATGAAAAGGAGAATGAAGAAACGAGCAAAAAGCGGCCAACAACTCGGGTTCGGGGACTTTGAACTGAAGTATGTCATAGGAGATGGAGAAGAGTTCGACTGGGGTGTGGACTACCTAAGGTGTGCTAACTACAAGCTCATGCTGGATCAAGGAGCAGAAGAATTTGCTCCATACGTTTGCATGTCAGACATTGCTCTGAGTGACGCAATGGGATGGGGATTGATTAGAACCGGGACACTCGCTGACGGCTGCGAAACATGTGATTTCAGATTCAAAAAAGGGGGGAAAACACAGATTTCTTCTAAGACTCCTGAAGTACAGGCAACAATCGAAAAAATAAGGAAGAAAAAAAACGGCGTATAACAGAGCGTATCTAGCTTCGTGTCTTCGGCACTTCGCTCAAATTCCCCATCGGGAAACTTCAGATACGCTCGGAATGTTATACGCCATTATGTTAGGAGGTAAGAATCATGAAAATAAAACATTACTGGGTCAATACTTTTATTATCCAAAATGACAAGGTTAAGATTGCCATTGACCCGGGACAAAATCTGTATTTGTTCAAGCTCCGCACTCTGCTCCCGAAGTCGGAATGGAGCAGTATAACACATATCTTGGTCACGCATGGTGACCCTGACCACTACTGGCAGGCCGACAGAGTGGCCGAAGCCGCCAAAGCCCCTATCATCTGTGGGAAAAATCTGGTGAAACAGGTGGGCTCAGAAACTCTCCTTCTGGGTCCGCGCAGTCGTGGTATTCAGTATTCCACCCGTGTTGAAGAGGTTTATCCGCTGGATGTTGGCGAGGTAGTTGATTTAAAGGAATTTCAAGTTAAAGGATTAAAAGCGGTACATGGTCATATGAAACTTAAACTCTGCTTTGGATTAATCAAACTTGAAATAAAGACCGGTCCTGGTGAAAGAATTGGCCTTGGTGGAATAGGATTTGAAATCAAGATTGGTGGCAAAGTCATTGTTAATCTGGGAGATACGCTGCTACAAAAAGAGTGGGAAGGTTTAAAACCAGATGTATTGATGATTCCTATTGGTGGAAGAGTGGTTAAGAATACTATGGGTGAGGAGGAAGCTCTGGAGGCGGTGAAAATAATTTCACCGAAAAAGGTTATCCCCTGTCATTATAATTGTGGTGCGTTGTGGATAAGGAAACTAAATCCGGCAGATGATGAAATGTTCAAGACAGAAGTTGAGAAGATGGGCATAGAGTGTATCATCATGAAAGATGGAGATGAGATACTCGTATAAATACAATAACAGAGGAATCTAAAATGAAAAAGGTGTTAGTTGCCGGAGCTACCGGACATTTTGGCAGGTTTGTAGCGAAGGAGTTTAAGCGGCGGGGCCACTTTGTTCGAGCCCTCGCCAGATCTCCACACAAGCTCGACTACATGAAGGATCAACTGGACGAAATCGTGGAAGGTGAGGTCATGGTGCCTGAGTCGATAAAGAACGTCTGTGACGGGATCGATGTTGTCTACTCCTCGGTAGGCATGACAAGGCAAAAAGGCAACCTGACATTCAAGGATGTGGACTATCAGGGCAATAAGAACCTGCTCGAAATCGCTCGAAAGGCAGGCGTGAAAAAATTCATCTATGTATCAGTCTTCAATGGTCCGAACCTGAAACATCTGGCCATCGTCAAGGCTCATGAAGACTTTGTCGACGAGTTGAAGGCCTCCGGCATGAACTATGCCGTCATTCGCCCCACCGGCTATTTCTCAGACATGGGTCAGTTCTTCGATATGGACAAGAAGGGCCGAGTCTACCTGTTCGGGCCGGGCAATAACAGGATCAACCCAATCCATGGTGCCGACCTGGCTGTCTGCTGCGTTGATGCCTTGGAGGGAGAAAAGCAGGAAATGGATGTCGGCGGTCCTGATGTTCTGACATATCGCGAGATCGCCAAGCTTGCCTTAGAGGTACAGGGGAAGCGCGTCAAGATCACCTCTGTCCCTGGTTGGTTGATGAGGTTCATCATCGCTGTTACCAAGATATTTAACAAACGCCAAGGGGAGCTGTTGGCCTTCCTCACCACGGCGATGACCAGCGAGATCGTCGCTCCGGCCACCGGCACCCACACGCTCAAGGAACACTACAGCACTCTCCAAGAAAATCGATAACACTTCCAATGAAGATTCTTTCCATATTTGTATAAAAAAGGAGGTCAAAACCATGAAAAAGACAAGCAGTCTAAAGGATACCAACATTCTCCTATTGCCCGATGGCCGCCAGCTCTGCTATGCCGAATACGGCGACCCCGGTGGCAAGCCGGTCATCCTCTTTCACGGCAATCCCAATTCCAGACTTTTGTATGAACTCATGCATGATTGTCCCTTCCAACCTGGCATACACCTCATCACGCCAGACCACCCCGGCTACGGCCTCTTGGATTTCTATCCGCCTGGTCGCGGTGTCGCGGACGGGGGTGCTGGAATGGAGATTTGTGCTCGTTCAGCAAAATAAAAAACATATGTTGTTGAATTCTTAAAATGGCGCGAATAGATGGCTAAAAAGAAATAACATTAATGTCAAATATGAATGAGTTAGGCGACGTCCCGCCTGGGAATAGATGAGAAAAGTGACTGAGAAATCTATAATCATCATCGGTGCCGGCCTAGCCGGTTTGTCCACAGGGTGCTACGGACAGTTGAATGGATATCAATGCAACATCTTCGAACACCATTGTGTACCCGGTGGTGTGGCAGCTGCCTGGAAACGCAAGGACTACATCATTGATGGTGGTATCCACTTTATCATGGGACACAAACCCGGGAAGGCACTCTATGAGTTATATCGTGAGTTAGGCATCGCCCAAACCACCAGGTTTGTAGAGATGATCACCTATGGTCGATTTGTCGACGAAGCCAGCAGACACAGCGTAGAGGTTACTCAGGATTTGAACAGTCTGAAGGATGACTTGAAAAGATTTTCACCTGCTGATGTACATGTTATTGACGAGTTGATTGCCGGTGCTCACGCTATGCAGGAGTTCGACATGGTCAAGGCTGGGATAAGTAAGCCTCCTGAATTGAAAAACCTCCTGGATAAACTCAAAGAAATGTGGTATATGCGACGACTATTCAAGTACTTCTCCGGCAAATACGCTAATCCTGTTGCTGACTATGCAAAGGCCATTAACGACCCATGGCTTCGCGAGGTTATCAAGAATCTTTTTCTTCCGGAAGTTCCAGTCTCGTTTATGCTCATGATCCTGGGATTGCTGTCAGATGGACAGTTAGGGTTGCTGGAAGGGGGGTGTCTCAACTTTGTCCAGCCTATTGAGAAACGTTACAAGGACCTGGGTGGACAGGTGACATACAAAACTAGTGTCGAGGAGATTATAGTGGAGAATGACAGAGCTGTGGGTGTGCGTCTGGTTGATGGTAGTGAGCACTTTGCTGACATTGTGGTCTCTGCCGCTGATGGGTACAACACTATATTCAAGTTGTTGGGCGGTCGCTATGTGAATGAAAAGATCAAGAACCGATACAATAATTGGAAGTTGACCCGTCCTCTGGTAATGGTAAGCTTTGGAGTGGCTCGTAAATTCACTAATGAACCATGGATGAATACCATTGTGCTGGAGCAACCCATTACTGCAGGAAAACAGTCTATTAATACTATCTCAGTCCGATTTTTCAACTACAGCACCCAGTTTGCCCCTCCTGGTAAGACTGTAGTCCAGGTCTCATTCGAGACTGAATGGGACTTCTGGAAAGAATTGCAGAGGGACCGACCGCACTACGAAGTCGAAAAAGAACAAGTAGCAGCTGAGGTACTGAACCGGTTGGAAGCGCACTATTCAGGTATCTCATCCCTGGTAGAGGTGACTGATGTGGCCACACCGTGCACGTGGTGGCGCTATACTATGAATCACAACGGTGCCTATATGGGCTGGTTGCTCACGCCAGAAGTGATCAATGCCCGGATCGAAAGGACCTTACTTGGCCTGAACACGTTCTATATGGCAGGCCAATGGGCAATGTCTGGTGGTGGTGTCCTTTCCTCCCTTTATTCCGGGCGTTATGTAATACAACTCCTCTGCCATTTTGACAGGAAGCAATTTTCGACTATATTGAGATAAGCCCGGTAGATAATGAAACCATGAAGATGTCTACAATTTTGTGACAAATAGAAAATGAGACCAAAATTTATGGGCAGGGTTCGGAACTCTGCGGTTGCTTCGCAACCTTGCCCTTTGGGTCATATAACAAAGGGTAAAAGACTCCACTTCGTTCCGACAAATTTCCTCTTTCAGTTTAAGAACTTCCGGTGATCCGTATTTTGTGTATACAATTGCTTTCATTTGTGTATTCTTTCTTAATTGATTGATAGTAATTTTTGAAAATTGTCCAAAACCATCATCCTGCACCAATGCTTAAAAGCGTGGCCGTACAGCTATTGCGTCCGTTGAACCTTTACACCCTTAATCAAGAGCCAGAACATAAGTGAAAATTCCCCAATCATGGCAGCCACGAGACCCGGGTAAGCTATCACTTCGTAGCCCGGGAAAAGAAAAACCTGAAAAAATTCTAGCAGATGGCCAAAACATGCAATCATCACCACGATGCCTAAAATTTTAGGAAAGTAATCTGACTTGTAGATTAAATAACCAAGAGGAAGGAGCCAAAGGCCGAAAAATATCTGGGCGATAATATATCCATATTTATGCAAATTAAGAAATAACATTACCAGAGCATTCAATTGATTTGCTCCGAATACTATCAAGTAGTCAGCGCCGCTCAAAAGTAGCAAAGCAGCAAATTGGTTAAGCGCATTGATGAACTGTACGGAGACACTGCCCAAAGTGAATAACACGAAAAGCAAAGCAATGTCTTTGTTAACTGGTTTGAGTACCAAGTATAAAACACAGGCCACCAAAAAAAAACACGTAATCATGGTTAGATCGCTCATAAAGCCGATACGGAATAGCGATTCAGAAGCCATGATATTAGAAGCTGTTGTTGTGGCATCTCCGTATACAATAAGTGTGGAGCGAACATATTGTCCGAAGATACCGGTTATTGCCGTAATTAGATACAGCAACCCTGCAAGTTTTGCAGTTTTGCGTTGTGATGTATAGGCGACTTTTGCGGTCTTTTCGTTTGAATTCATTTTTTCACCTTTTCTTTTGTCGTTCTTATTACTGCATTTTGATCAAACATATTTATCATCAATTACTAATTTGATCTCTAAATCACTATGTCGATTGAAAAATACAAATAATTTGAGCCATTCATATATGGTAGCTTAAATACTAAGATGTTTTTTATGATAATGATACTATGAGAAAGTTAACCCTGGAATTAGAACCAAATGAGGAAATAAGAGAAGGACTAAAACCAACATTCAAATATATTCATTCTTATGAAGTCTTGGAGAACCTGAAGATCGACAGGGAAGAAGGAATATGTGTGGATCTGATCGAATGTGTCTTAAAGGAGTCCTATTCAATTCAGGATCTGAAATCCATAGGTAATATGGAAATACTGGGTGTTCTAAAATCCGAGGGTAATAAGCATACATCTCTAGTAAAACACGTTGAACCAGAAAATTCCAAAGATTTATTCAAAGAATTCGATCTGGATCTAATTTTTACTCCACCCAATTTGGTATCAGAAGAAAAAATCACTTGCTGTTGTATTGGTGATAACAAAAACCTTATCAGGTTTATAGAGTTAATAAAGACACATATTGGTAGGATCGAGAGTATGACTTTTCAAAAAGCAGTATACCAAAGGCAAGATATACTTTCGGTCTTAACTGATAAACAAAGAGAAATTCTCATCGCGGCCCATAAGTATGGATATTATGACTATCCCAAAAAGATAAACAGTGAGCGATTATCAGAGAAGGTCAACATCAGTAAACCAACACTAGTACAACATTTAAGAAAAGCAGAAGAGCGGATAATGGCAAATATATTGGCTGGGTATTAACCAAGATGATTACAAATATGAGCCATTATAGTTATTCATCACTTTCTGATGCTGCACATTTGAAACGGGCAAACGGTCTTATCTATTTTACGCTTGTTGCCTCTCAATTGAACCAGCTTTTGAGACCCCTAAGCGGCGAAGCTCTCTTATTACAAGAATAAAGGAAATTATTACTATTAGAGCATCTGAAATTGGAAC
>Ga0255366_10297_pt1 | contig 10277 bp, 9 predicted proteins | sample ANMaggSeSYBR01C4_FD_182086 | JGI IMG/M metagenome (GOLD analysis project Ga0255366, IMG submission 182086) | Sediment cell enrichment communities from methane seep in Santa Monica Basin, California, United Staets - ANME aggregate JGI... | ecosystem: Environmental > Aquatic > Marine > Cold seeps >... | reverse complement strand
TTGTTTCGGGGAGTTGTTCAATCCATCGTCTCCCACGACATCGTCCACGTTGTCCTCCATGTCTATGTCCATATCTAGGCATGTTTCTACGTTCCTATATATTACTCATATGAGAACTATTATATATAGTTTTCCTATAAAGTGGACTTTGATGTGTAATCCACAACTTATTTCGCCAAAATTAAAGACTAATCTTATCACTAAGCTCGATATTCATGGTTGTATATGAAAATCTTGTCTTGGAATGTGAATGGTATTCGGGCAGCAGACAGAAAAGGATTGTTTAATTGGTTTAAAAAAGAGTCACCAGATATTCTATGTCTTCAAGAAATAAAAGCACTACCTGAACAGGTGCCACCACACCTAAGGAACGCACCTGGTTATCATATTTTTTTGAATTCTGCAGAAAGAAAAGGGTACAGCGGAGTTGCTACTTTTACTAAGGAACGACCACTTGAAATAAAAAAGGGATTTGGTATTGAAAAATTCGACAAAGAAGGAAGAACGTTAATTACTGAATATCCTTCATTTGTTCTCTTTAATATTTACTTCCCAAATGGGAAAAAGAATGATGAACGACTTGATTATAAACTTAATTTTTATGATACTTTTCTCGGCTACGCTGATAACCTAAAGGCAGAAGGAAAAAACATTGTTGTATGTGGTGATTTTAATACAGCGCATAAAGAAACCGATCTTACGCATCCCAAAGCAAATGAGAATCGTTCAGGTTTTCTACCTATCGAGCGTGCATGGATGGACACGTTTGTTGATCACGGATATATTGATACATTTAGACATTTCAACAAAGAATCGAATCAATATTCTTGGTGGGATTTAAAGACCCGATCTCGTGAACGAAATGTTGGTTGGAGGATAGATTATTTTTTCGTAAATAAGGAATTTTTACCACATCTTAAAAAAGCATTTATTATGCAGGACGTTATGGGGTCTGATCATTGCCCCGTTGGTATAGAAATTGAGATTTAATAGGAGGAAACGTATGAAAGAATCGCTTGACTTTATATACAAAGAACAGAAGGAACTTACAAAATTTGGGGGAATAGCAGCACTTCTTGGATGGGATCAAATGACCTATATGCCCACTCAAGGGGCAGCGGAACGATCAGATCAAATATCGCTCATATCGCGACTGTCCCATGAGAGGTTTACCTCTGATAAACTGTGGGATCATGTGAGGAAACTGGCAAGCTCGAATAATCTAGAAAAGTTAGAAAAAAAAGATAGGGCTGTTGTTTTAAGGCTGGAAAAAGACATAGAAAAATCACGAAAAGTTCCATCTGATTTTGTAGAAAAAATGGCCAAAACAACAACCATTGCTTATACTGTATGGCAAGAGGCAAGAGAAAAAAGTAAGTTTCCTTTATTTGCTCCTCATCTGGAAAAAATTGTAGAGCTCGAAAAGGAGTATTGCGGATTTATCAATTTACCTGGCCCTGAATATAATAGTCTTCTTGATGGCTATGAAGAGGGAATGACTGTTGAAAAATTAAAGAAAGAGTTTGACTACCTCAAGCCTCAACTTATCGATATTCTAGAGAAAATTACCTCGAGTGATACCTACAATAAACAACAAAATTTTGATAAGAAATTTGATGTTGAAAAACAAAGAGAGATATGTAATTTGATCATTAAGAAAATGAATCTTCCCAAAGAACGGTCAAGACTTGATGTTTCTACTCATCCATTTACCACCTCCATGGGAAACGATGATGTGAGAATCACAACAAATTTTGAACATGAAAACCCACTTTTTTCGTTTTTATCTACAGTTCATGAAGGGGGTCATGCATTGTATGAATTAGGACTTCCACAGGGTGATTTTAAAGATACGGTAATATCTGATTCTCCTTCTTTGGGGCTACATGAATCCCAGTCTCGCTTCTGGGAAAATATGGTTGCTCGCAATAAACACTTTTGGAAGTATTTCTATCCTGTATTTGAAAAAACCTCTCCAGAACAGTTTAAAGATGTTGACTTGGACACCTGGTATAGACATGTAAATCGGATAAAACCATCACTCATCAGAGTTGAGGCAGATGAACTGACGTATTGTTTACACGTTATATTGCGATTTGAACTGGAATTGGCTCTCATCGATGGAGAAATAAAAGTATCTGAGCTGCCAGGATTTTGGAATGAAAAGATGGATGAAATGCTTGGAGTAACTCCAAAAAATGACAAGGAAGGCGTGTTGCAGGACATGCATTGGAGCGGTGGTAGTTTTGGGTATTTTCCAACTTATGCCATAGGAACAATCTATGCATCCCAGCTGTTCAAACAACTTTCAGAGGAAAAACCGGACATAACAGAGGAAATTGAACAGGGTGATTTCACAAGCATTCTTGCATGGCTCAGAGAGCACGTTCATAAGTATGGTTGCTTGATGGCTGCTGATGAAATAATTGAAAATACATGTGGCGAGGGGTTAAATTCCAAGGTCTTTATTGAGTACCTAAAGGACAAATATTATTCTCTTTATGAAGTGTAATTCATATTTTGTTTAAGCTCCAAATTTCTCTAGGCGCTTGGCATTAGCTAAAGCTAATGGAATCAAATCTACGGCTGGGAATCTAGGTCCAAGTCCTCCAGTTATGCAGGCACGTTCTCCAAAACGATCTACTTTGTCAGGTCGGCAATATTTAGAGTAAAGTAGTGCAGGTACTGGATGCCAACTATGAGCTTTCATTAATGAAGGTGTGGAGTGATCGCCCGTTACAATTATTACATCAGGATTTAAATCTAGGAGCCTCGGTATCTCCCTATCTGTTTCTTCAATTACTGATACCTTCCGGTCGAAATTACCATCCTCGCCATAGCTATCAGTTTTTTTTACATGTAAATAGAAGAAATCATAATCATTCCAGTTATTTTCCAATGTTGTAAACTCGTCTTTTATTGTTGTCCCAGTTTCCAATATGTTCATTCCCAATAGTTTTGCTAGACCGCGGTACATTGGATAAGCTGCAATTGCTGTGCTTTTAAGACCAAAAACCTCTTCAAAAGTGGGCCAGTTTGGTTTTTCGGAAAAACCGCGTAGCAGTATCATGTTTGACGGGTAGCGATCAGATAGAACATTGTTTGCCTGTTCCAAGAAATTCCTCACATACTTGGCTGTTTTTTCAGCTTCATGTGATGTTGTTTTAAAATCAAGCGGTTTTTTACCTATTTCCTGCGGATCAGTGTCATTAAGATCACCAGATAATCCTTCTCCCCGTAACACAAGAAGTAGCCTGTGTTCTTTTACAGTTTCAACAAAAACTTTTACATCTGGTATTTCAATGCCACGCAAAAGCTCACAGAGTTCCTGATTTTTCTCTGTGGAGATACGTCCCGCACGCCGATCTAAAACACATCCGTTTTCATCTACTGTACAAAAATTTCCACGAGCTGCCACGTCACCTGGTAGTAGATCAAAACCTATGCCAAGTGCTGCCAGTACCCCTCGACCTACTTGGTATCTAACAGGATCATAACCAAATATGCCAAGATGTCCGGGGCCGCTGCCTGGAGTAATACCAGTGCATACAGGTTGTTGTAAACCACATATGCTCCTTTTTGCTAGATTATCCAAATTCGGGGTATTTGCTGATTCTAGTTCTGTTAGGTTGTTTTCCTCTTTTGGAAGTCCACCAATCCCATCCATTACCAACATGACAATTTTTGTATCGGACGGTCTTATTAATTTTCGAATAAAATCTAGTTCCATGTCAAACTCACCACTCTCATTAAAATTTACCAGTTCATTTTATCATTGAGATATGACTCTGATAATTTAATTTTCCTAATAAACATTATGATGGTTAATGCTTTGTGCAATTATTTCTTGAACAAAAGTATTTTCATGTTTTTAATTCAATTCTACTTCCATCTACACGTAAACCTTCTGGAGTGGCTTTACCTATCTTCATTACTTTATGCCTTTCACAGTTTACTTTATTTTCAGAAAAACAATAAGTTTTTGAAATCCACATTATGCGTTCAAAAGATGATGTCCAAATGGTTTTACCGTGAAGGCATTTATCAGCATATTCACAAAGTTTCTCTGGCTCATTAAGAATTCTGTAAAACGGGCATTCTTTATACCTATCCGAATCACAGACGTCAATGTTGCTAATAGTGATTATTTCTTCAAACCTTTCAATACATTCTCTTGTAAAATCCTTATACATTGGACAGCTCATATTCTCATTTCCATATTGTGAAATAGATAGGTCATTATAAATTTCACTATTATTACACAAAGCAGATGATTAACGAATGTTCTTTTCAATAGAATAATTTCTCTCCTAATGGTAGAAGCTAAAAAGATGTAAAATTTGACAGCATTATAAAAAAGAATTTGTTGCAGCCTCAAAACATAAATATGCCAATTCATATGGTCTGGGTTATTTAAAAGGTAGAAAATTATGATTCAAAAGACTGTTCAATGTCCCAATTGTCACAAGATATTATCCTGTTCAGGTAGTCCTGGTGATGTTGTTGAACTCATCTGCACAGGGTGTGGTACTGAGGGAAAGGTTACGTTTGAAAAGTTAATCTCGACCGAAAATGCCGCTATAGAAGTTACAAATTTAACAAAAGTATACGGTGATCTTGTTGCCGTTAACAATATCTCATTTACAGTTCAAATAGGAAAAATATTTGCATTTTTAGGACCTAACGGTGCTGGAAAAACAACAACAGTTGAAATGATAGAATCAATACGTCAATCTACCTCAGGTGACATCAAGATTTTAAGCAAAGACATCAAAACTTCTTTTAACGAGGTAAAAGAAAAAATCGGTATTCTTCCGCAGGAATTTCGTTCATTTGAAAAACTCACCGTAAAAGAAACACTCGTGTATTTTTCAAAGCTTTACAAAAAAACAGCAGATGTTAACAGTATTATAGACGCTATGGATCTTAATGATGAGAGAAAAAAATATTATAAGGATCTTTCAGGTGGACTCAAACAACGAGTCGGTGTTGCGATTTCTCTTGTAAACGATCCTGATATTGTTTTTCTTGATGAGCCAACAACAGGTCTTGATCCAAAAGCAAGACGTAAAGTCTGGGAGGTTATCGCAGGTTTACGAAATCGTGGAAAAACAGTGTTTTTAACCACTCATTATATGGAGGAGGCAGAGTATTTGGCTGACCATATAGCAATTATTCATAAGGGTAAAATTATTGCCGAAGGCACTCTTGATGAATTAATTAACAAACATGGGGAAGGAAGTATATTACGAATTAAAAATTGCAGTTCTAAAGATGCAGTGGATGTTTTAAAAGAGAATGGTTTTGATGCCCATGCCGAAGGGAATGGCGATGTCGCAATCAAAATTGAGTTCAAAGAACGTGTACTTGACGTTTTATCAATATTAAAACATGAGTGTATTGATTATGAAAATATTGATATCCGCCGTTCAAACTTGGAAGAAATTTTTCTTAAGATTACTGGTGCTAAACTTTCGGAGGCAGAACAATGAATTTTAGATTTATACTCCATGATTTGCATGCAAATATTAAAACATGGCTGCGCAGTCCTGGTACTGTTTTTTGGACTGTTTTATTCCCCGTTCTTCTCATCTTGATTTTTGGAGCAATTTTTTCTGGTGGGGATGAAGCTGAATTTAATATCGTCGTTCAGGATTTGGATAACACAACACTTTCGGAGGAGTTTGTTGCAAATCTTAATAATACTTCTTTATTAAATGTTATAGAACTTGAAACCGGAAAAAATGTTACTGAGTTTATGCATGATGAAGATGAGCCTGTTGCGCTTGTAATTCCTAAGGGTTTTAATGATTCTATGGTAGAATATATTGAATCACAATATAATCCCACTATTGAATTTGATGATACAAATCTTCCTTTTAATCTCACACTTTATTTTGATCCATCAGATCAAACAACAACCTCTATTCTTAGAAGTATTCTTGCCAGTGTGATTTATCAATTAAATATGAATATTACTGGTGGAGAAACTATTATTGGTATAAATGAAGAAAGTTCTGTTGGTGAAGATTTTGATTACATTGATTTCTTTTTACCAGGTATGATTGGTTTTACTATTATGACCTCATGTGTTTATGGAAGTATTGAACGAAATACTAAATATCGAAAGGATGGGATTTTAAGAAAACTATTAACGATGCCAATAACCCGAGCAGAATGGATTTTATCAAAAATGTTATTCATGCTGTTTCTTTCATTTGTATCTACATTAGTAATTCTAATAGTTGGAATTCTTAAATGGGAGGTCAGTATTAAAATTAACATATTTTTCTTCCTATTAATAATTGCAACAAGTTTTCTTTTTTCAGGTATTGGAATGATTATTGGCCGGTTTGTAAAAGATCAAGAAACCGCGGATATGGCTGGTGGGGCGATCACATTTCCAATGATGTTTCTTGCTGGAACCTTTATTCCACTTGAGATTATGCCTGGTTACATGCAATCAATTGCTCAAGTCCTACCTTTGTATTATGTTAATGAAGGAATGAGAAATGCAATGATTTATGCAGATATTGATAAATCACTATTTTTCTCAGCTTTCGTTCTTGTTTTTGCGACTGTGTTTTTTATGGTAGGTATTCTCCTCACAAAATGGAAGGAAGATTAATCCTTGGGCCATTCAAAATGTGTGTTTTTAAAAAATGTAAAATCTAGATTGCTCCAGTCATCAAAATCACCGTAGCCATGTGCCCCATCTGAGTAATCCAAGATCCTCCATGTGTAGCGGTAGTTCATACAGCTCTTATAATTCCTGTACAACCAGAACTCTTTGTATTTGGGCTGAACAGCATTCCGATTATCGTTACCGCCAAAATCATCGACAAAAAGTCCAAGAGTATGGCCTGCCTCATGCATAGAGCCTGTCATTATTAACTGACCGCGGCTAAATGAAGGGTTTCCATCTGCAAGTTTTTGAGCAGAAATGATAAATGAATCTAGATTATCACAGCCCATAAACGCAAATCCTGGGCCTGGACCATAGTCGCATATCAAACCGTAATGAAAAATACCCTTCCGGGGATTATCCAGATCATTGTGCAGGAAATAATCCCAGTAGAGATCACGGAGTTCATCAAGGGAAAATCCTGTGATGGTAGGTATTTCCTCTCCACCACCAAGGCTGCCAATATCAACGTGAAGGGTGATGTCATGTTCTTCAAATCTAGATTTCATTTCATCGATAAGATCGATTGGTGGTTTATTCGTTGATGTTGGATTTCCTGATGTTACCCAGTCAAATTCGAGAAATAGGTCTATATGAAAAGGGCTAGAATCGTACTGATCGGTGTAACATTCTTCGATATTATTTAACCCGTCTTCATCGGGATCCAAATTAGCATGATCGTCCCACATCAGCGGGTTATATCCCCATTTTTCTTCCCACCAATTTGGAACGGAATCATTATCGGAATCGCTGTCAGTGAAATCAAAATGTTTTACAATATTACTAGGCTTTGTTTCAGTATATATGATGTCCCAATCTGACCCTATGTTTTCTAAGGGCTTTAAACTCCATGGGAAATATGTCACCTGTCCTGGATCACGAGTTATTCTATCTGCAGGTCCAAATCCTGTTAAAGCCGGTCCGGTTGCATATCCCCACCAATTGTATCTTGCGTCGCACAACGAATTTTTTGTGTGAAGTCCATAAAGATTGTTTTCGTTAATATTGTTGTTTGTTAGTATAAGTGGACTGTCTGTTGTGTGGATGGCATAACGGAAATTATTTGCAATGTCACAATGTGAAATGGAAATATCATCAAGGGATTTTACTAAACCGACTGCAACGTGTGTGCTCCAGTGAAGATCGGAGTGTGTGATTTTTATGGATGATGAATTTTTTATGTCAACAGCAAAACCGTTATGACGAATATTACAATTTGCTATATCTATCTGTGAACAACCATGTATGAATATTCCTCCCTGGTTGTCATTGTTGTTGTATATGGCACAGTGTAGTGTTTCAATGTTCGAAGAGTTGTTTAAAATCAGTCCAATGCCATTTGTATGTGCATAACAATCAATTATTTTGATTTCGTCAGAACTTTGAAAATTCACTCCAAATCCGTTATGGCAGAATAGACAATCTCTAACCGTGCTTTCATGTGATGATTTTAAATATATTCCTTCCCCATTGGTATAAAAAGTACAGTTATTTATTTCGCAGTTACTTACATCACCTGCATATATGCCAGTTTTGGTTCTGCAAACAATACAATCCGATATAGAAATGTTATCTGAGCTTATTTCGATCCCGGCATTTCCTCTATACCCTCCTGAGTTTCTAATTGTAAAATTGTTGATGCTAACGTAATCGTGGATGATATTAACAATACATTCTTCGTACATTCCATCGATAATGGTATTGTTCTTATTTTCTCCCTGTAAACTAATAGGTTTATTGATGGTTAAAGTCTCGTTGTATACACCGCTAAAAACATAGATGGCACCCCAATCTGTTGCATCTAGAACTCCGTCATTAATATGTTGATAGGGGTATTCCTGTGTTCCAAACCACGGCCCCTCTTTGTTATCACTGTTTACATATATCGTTTCTTTATCCAGTGGCGATGTTATATTTTTTATTTTTGTTTGTCCGCTCATGGCTGTAATACTTGTAATTGTAAGTAAAAGCGTTATCAATAATGCGATTAGTCTTCTATTCAAGTGTTGCTCCCTACTTCAAAATCGAATACATGGTACATAAATTTATCTACATGAAAATATATAGAATTTTTCAGATTCCCTCTCTGTATAAATGTTGACATTAAAACAAGATTCGTAGAAGAACTGTTCACAATATGAAATAGAATCAGATATTTTACTCGTTCGTATAGAGAAAAAAAATAAAAGAGCTTATGTTTCTCCAGATAAACTCTTAGTTCCAATTAGTGTTTTTGTATCCATAACGCCCTTGATAGATCTTATCTTGTTTATAACTACGCCACCTATCGAATCGATGTCATTAGTCTCGATTTTTAACAAGATATCATATTCTCCGAAGAGGGGATGGACCTCAGTTATTTCAGGTGTTCCTCTAAGCCTTTCATATACTTCCTTCTCATATAGTGGGCTTATACTCAACAATGCAAATCCAATTGCCATGAAAGACCGAATAATGGTTCTATGTCATATAATTTTCTTTTAATTGTGCCCGAAACGAATGGATATATGGGCAAAAATTATATAACCAGTGAGTTACATATGTTAGCAAGTAACGTAGGAGGTGTTTTATTGCAGGAAAGAACTAAATCAAGTATAACCAATGTTGCAGAAAAAGAGTTAAATCTACTCGGTAGGCATCTGGATGTTTTAAAGACGGTTAAGGAACAGGGTCCGATAGGTATCATACGACTATCGCAAATAACTGGGCAACCCCAGCATATGATTAGATATTCTTTAAGGACTCTAGAAAAAGATGGTATAATAATACCTTCACCTCAGGGTGCTATAGTTACTGACGAGGTGCATGAAACGCTTGGTACTCTTGAATCAACATTGGATGAAATCAACACCACGGTTATGAAACTTAAAGATAAGTTAAGGTAAGTGATAAAGGGAAAATCATTGAATTTGAGCAACATTATTATATAAGATTAGCGAATAACCCTACTAAAATTTGTAGGAGAAGTACATATGAAAATAGGAAAAATGTTAATTTTGGCCATGAGCATATCGTGCCTTTTAATCGGCTCGATGTATTCAGTAGTGGCCGCTGATGAAGAGGAAAGTATCGAAGATCCTGAAGGGGATGTTTTTGTTTTTGATGTGGCGAATATATATGAAGATTCGGAAGATTGGGTAATCACAGACGAAAAACCAAATATTGATATTAAAGAAGTTACTTATGCAAAAAATAATGGAAGTACAGAAGTAACATTAACCCTTGAAGTATATGGTACTATTGAGGACAAGGGCAGTATGGACCCAGAGGATTTAAGTTCTCTTAATTTTGTTTCCTATGGTTTCGCTATTTCTACTTCTCAAGATATGTATGAGATCATTTACATTAATCAAACATGTCAATTGTCATATTCTGATTACACCACGTCAGTAAACATTACAGATTTTTCAGTTGCTGGTGGAATTCTCACCATTCAATTTGATGTATTAAATGCAAGTGAAACATATGACGACATACTTGCCAATACCGTAGAGTTAGTTTTTGCAGGAGATGATGCTAGCTACTATACGGATACAGCCCCGGATGAACCCATGTCTGTGGATGCTGGTGGGCCATATGGGGGAGAGGCAGG
>Ga0255366_10296_pt1 | contig 10297 bp, 10 predicted proteins | sample ANMaggSeSYBR01C4_FD_182086 | JGI IMG/M metagenome (GOLD analysis project Ga0255366, IMG submission 182086) | Sediment cell enrichment communities from methane seep in Santa Monica Basin, California, United Staets - ANME aggregate JGI... | ecosystem: Environmental > Aquatic > Marine > Cold seeps >... | reverse complement strand
ATTCCATCACAGTGTTGTCCTGGCTGCTGCCGATGAAAGGACGGTCTTCAGTGGGGGTTAAGTCCACGATCACTGCCCAGGAAAGGGAGACAACCAGCAGCAAGACTGTCGCTGCGGCCAGGTGCCAAACCCGCGTCCACCAGCCGTGTTTTGCCCCGAAGAAATACAGCGCATAAAGCGCCGGAAGTATCATGTAGGCTTGCAGCATTTTGATGTTGAACCCAAGCCCGACCAGGGCAGCGCCAAGCAGCAGGCAGCGCAATTTTCCTGTCTCAACGGCGCGCCAGACCGCCCAGACAGCCAAGAGCAAGACAAAGACCAGCAAGCCATCGATGGTGTTATTGCGTTCGGTTGAGACTGTAACCGGTACTATCGCCAGCCCCAGTGCCGCGATCAGACCGGCTACGGTGTTGAATTGTTTTTTTACCAATCCATATACCAGCAGAATTGAGCCGATACCAGCCAACGCATTAGGTAACGCCAGGGCGAAGCCGTTCACGCCCAGAAAATAAGCTGAGACGGCTTGAACCCAGAAGCCAACCGGCGGCTTGTCTACTGTTACCGAGCCGCCTGGTTCAAACGCGACGAAGAAAAAGTTTTCCCAGGAGGTCAACATACTCTTGACTGCAGCTGCGTAGTAGGTGTTACCGATGCTAAATTCGCCTAATTGATATAAGCGCAAATAAGCGCCCAGGGCAACGATCAGCCCAAGCCCGATGGCAGCAATTAACTTTTCCTGATTAGATCTCTGGTGAACAAGTTCAGTAGTTTCTGCAGACATCATGAGTCTCCGCTAAGGGTTATTAGTACCTGCAGTATATGGGTAAGTTATAAAGAAGTTATTCAGAAGAGCTTCAGTTTTGGTAGAGGTTTAAAGCGAGGATATTGTTCCTGTCTATCATGGTTCATGCGCTCTATTGAGCTGTTTGAATCAATTTCCAGCGGTTTACTAGAAAGCGATATGTATCAATATTCGAGTTTCAGGGTGTTAGGAAGCAGAGGAAGAAAAGGCACCAGGTGAGTTTGCACAACACGACAATTTGAAAATAGGTAATGATTAATTAGTACCATGCCACAGTTGAGTGTCTGGGTATCCTAGTTATCGTTGATTTCAGGCATTCTGTATTCAGAGATAAACTCAACTCCTACAATATTCGCAATTTCTGGTATTTTGGTTGCATCAATCCACACTCGGAATTTATTCTGAGAAGTCCCGTAGATCGTTGACACTGTACCTCCAACAGACTCTATCTGATTTACTATATCTGTCACGTTTTCCCCACCAAAAACACCAACGGTCAAGGTTACAGCGCCTGTCCTGGTCAGCAAAGGCATAGAGACCTCACGTACTGGTGGATCTACACTGTCCCATTTAACATTTACACTGATTTTGAATGCTGGCTGATATATTCCTACCCATTCGACAATTTCCAAATCCTCAATGTTATCTTTAATGCTTTCGTTCATCTTGATAATAAATCCATTCTTGGGGATATAAGAGTGGAGGATTCCTCCAAGCGACTCAATTTGACCCTTGTACTCTTCATATATTGGACCCTTAAACATTACGATATAGTAGCCTTCCGAATTGATAGGATACGAGCAAACACAAAGGTTCTTGGGTAAAGTGATTTGAATGTAGTCATCGTCAATATCGTAACTACGAAACACCTCAATGGCAGGCAAATCCAGCATTTTTGGGATTTTAAACGAGCACTTTTCACCTGACTCAATTTCTAGATTGTCAGGTGTCATTTTACCGGGAGTTTCGAGTGGATCTGAAGTTAGTGTATCAAGCGGAGAGATAGATTCCCCCTGTGATTCAGCACAGGCGGAGAACATAATCCCGGTCAATACCAGGATCAACATACTCAAGTGCAGTTTTGGCTTAATCATCATTGACCTTCTGTTGGGTTCTTACAATCTTATATGATTAAGACGGTTTGCCAATGAAATATGTTCCAGGCAAATATGCTGTCAAAAACGCCTTCCATTACTGATAGAAGAAGCAATGAGAGGCGTTTATTATTGTCACCAAGTGCATGCGGTTGTCGCCGATCTCCCTTGAGTTGGAAATCAGCATCCCGCTGAAGACAACGCGTCCCGCATTCCTGCAGAGAGCGAAGCCTAGTGTATGTTATGGGGCAGCGAGTTTTATTCCCCCTGCCTGTTAACCTTCTACTTACCCTCCCACCGTGATTGAGAAATCCATGAAGTCTCCGGCAGTGCCCGTTGAATCGGGGTTGCCGCTGGCATACCAATCATCCGTTACCAGTAAACGAAGAGTGAAGGTTCCTGCAGTGGAGTACAATACACCCGGTGAAAATAACTTTGTATAAATCGCTCCGGGAGCCAGGTCTGGAAGGACCTCGTATCCGGCGGGGTTTGGTGGACCCCAACCGTAATGAGGAATAAGGACCAGCTCGTAGCCCGTTGCCACCGCTCCACCCCGGTTCTCGATATCCACATCCACGACGACCCATCCATCTATGGGAGGAGCGATGGTATCCAGCATTACGTTAATGATCACCAAATTCGGTTCAAGAGCTATTGGCTCTGATACTGTGATCAGAATATCATGGTAATCTCCGGCAGTTCCCGTTGAATCGGGATTGCCAGCACCATACCAATCATCCGTCACCAATACCCTCAGGGTGAAGGTTCCCGCATCGGAATACAATACACCTGGTGTAAATGTCGCCGTATGGATCGTTCCGGGAGCCAGGTCTGGAAGGGTCTCGTATCCAGCGGGGTTAGGTGGTCCCCAACCGTAGTGGGGAATCAGCACAAGCTCATAGCCTGCTGCTGCAGCTCCGCCCTGGTTTTCGATTGTCACATCTACAGTGACCCATCCGCCAGCGGTGGGCGTTGTGGTATTCAGCGTCACGTTAGTGATTACCAGGTTTGATTCAAGGGTCACTGGCTCCGTCACTGTGATCAGAAAATCCTGGTAGTCTCCGGCAGTGCCCGTGGAATTGGGGTTGCCGCTGGCATACCAATCATCTGTCACCAGCACCCGTAAGGTGAAGGTTCCCGCATCGGAATACAATACACCTGGTGTAAATGTCGCCGTATGGATCGCTCCGGGATCCAGGTCTGGAAGCACCTCGTGTCCAGCGGGGTTAGGCGGTCCCCAATCGTAGTGGGGAATCAGCACCAGCTCATAGCCCGTTGCCACCGCTCCGCCCTGGTTCTCGATTGTCACATCCACAGTGACCCATCCACCAGCGGAGGGCGTGGTGGTGTCCAACGTCACGTTGGTGATCACCAGGTTTGCTTCTTCGCCGACCTCCTCAGAGGTCGGGGGAATCGGTGTACTGGTAGGCGAAGGGTCGCTGTCCTGGGTGGCAGTCGGCGGGGGGACAGGGGTCGGCATTTGGCAGGCCAGGCTGGCAGCGATCAGGGTCAGTACAGCGAGAGCTATTTGCATTGTATGGAAGCGAGTTGTTTTCATAAATCGGGTCTCCTTTTGAAGAAGATTGATCAAATGAGTTTAGTACCTAGCCGCGGACCGTAAAGCTGAAATTGTATTATTCAACCGCTGATCTCAGAGTATAAAAATTAATTTCCTCACGAATCCTCACTTCCGATCGAGGAAGGGGTGGGGGTCCAAAAATATTACCTGTTAATTATATTCATAACACATGCTTCAACTGACTCCGCTGTATCACTCACCCAGGCATTACCTATTTCTAATTCTGGATGGGTAACTAATAAGTCGAGCACATAATATTTCTCTTCCGAGGTAATGAGTCGTGCCAGATTTGCGCCGTGGTCACTGGGAAGTTCCCCTTTCCCTCCAACGTAGATATTTTCCCAGACATAATAAGCACGATCCTCCCCAAAATCCGCTATGGCAATTGTACAGCTGTCATCATTTTTACAGTACGGCATCATTGAGGCAGCATTATTATGAAATTTATTAAAAAGAATTTGTGCATCCTGAGCATTATAAAATTTGTAGACGTTCAAATAGATCATAATTGTGCCCGTTTTATTTTCAGACTTATAATCGCCTTGCCAGTCACAAGTCAGGTGGCCCGTGACCTCTACCTGAGTCCCGGAGATGATGCTCATTTTGTAGGAGTTGTTGCTTGCGCTGGATGAGCTCAGGGGTATACTGAGACCGCAGAATGAACAATCGTCTGCCGAAAATTCAACCGCAAGTTGGTTACTAGGCTTTTCTTCACTGTCTTCAAGTGCTTCATTAACAATCTCTTCGCTGAGTAATTCATCGATGGTGCTGGTTAGAATATAAGTGGCTTTGTAACATGTCACGCGTTTCTTACCAACAATATTAACTGTCAGGTTGTAGCCCGTTTCACTCAGATTTTCAATACATGTCTGAAAATCTGTATTCGCAATGGGTGCACAGTATGTGCGCGGACTAATATACTCAAAGAAAATATTATCATCGGGTGTCGTAAGAGTGAGTCCATCTGGGGAAAAGTCAAAGGATTGCACCGGTGTATACATTGCATATCGTCCTTCAGGACAGGTTGCATAAAGATAGCTATAATCTTCGTTGGTTATGGTAACATCAAACACTCCTGCTGAAAGTTTGGATAAATCCACGGCTTCTTCAGGCGATTTAACGGCTTCTTCTTTTTTTGGCATTGTGCACATAATTTGGCTGAGTGCAATTGCCAGTAAAGCCACCAAGATATAATAACGGGAACTCCTACTCTTCATGTGATTTCTCCTAAAGGATCACTTAGAAAAGACTGTGATCAAATTTGCTTGTCTTTGGATTGCACTCATCATGTTATTGGCGGCCCAACTTAAAAGCTCACCTGCTGATGCTTTCATTGTAGCTTGATTTGGTAAATCACTTTGAGTACCACAGCGTCCGCTGCAGCGAAAGTTTAGCTGTCATTAAGTTTTTCTATAGTTTTCTTACATTCGGTTTCAAACAAGGGATGTTCTCCCTCTGGATTTGTTTCCAGGTTTTGGATGAATTCAACATCCTCCCTTGTCCCGACTTCCCCCAGCACTTGAACAGCTTGTAGCCGCAAGAAAGCTATTCCAGAAGCGACTCCAGTGAGTTCGGAATCCGGTGCGTAATCCCTGTTCTGGTTCTGAAGAGATAAAAATAGTTTGAGCTTGGTTTTGAGCAGATATTTCTCCGCGGCACTGAGTTCCTCCACAGGAATGGCATCGAGAAAAGCGACATTGTCTTGATACCGAAGGGGTTCATTAGAGAGGAATAGTCGATCAAACTCAGTTGAAAAATCAGACTTGAGGATGTTGTTGATTTCGGGCGAAGGCGGCTGTGGAGATTGTTGTGAACACCCAACAAGCGCTATTAAGGTAAAAAGAATGAGCAGAGTTTTCTTCATGATTGATAACGTCCTGCATGATCGTCGTTTCTGACTGAGCGAAGCGTGCTTTGAAACGTATATGTCCATTCTCTGTGTGGGAGGTCTCTTACTTCCAGAACTCCCAGCATTTCTTGTTTGCTTTCCGTTCTTGCTCGACCGTTTCATCCCCTTTAATTTCTTTTAGATCGGCTTCAATTTGGCTGAGGTACATTGTCCAGTCTGCGGCCTTCGGTGTGTGCTTGCCCGTTTCAATATCGAAGGTGAACACCTGGGATGAGTCGGCCGCAAGGTCAACATAATACATTTCTTCACCGCCGTCACTTCCAATCACGAACAGCTTGCCGATTCCTGGATACTCACCGGAATGCTGATTGTATTCCAGAATAGGAATTGGATCGTTTGGCAGGAGAAACTCATTAGCGAAGGAATTGGCAGGAAAGGGATAAGTGAGCATTGTGGCGCGATAGAACTCTGGCAGTGTCACATTGAGGGCCGACTCAATTTTTCTGATGTCAGATTCCTTCATCCCTTTTCTCCTATCAGATGGATTTCGCGAAACCCATCATCTTCCCCCTCGACTAGCGCGGGGTCCAGTTATCAGTAAACGTTATTCAGGCGGCACATCCGGTCCCCCGTCCCCGGTCTTCCGTCTTAACGGCTGTCAGGTGCCTGTCCTGCGACCAAAGGAAGGACCAGAGGTCGTACCGAAGGGGAGTGGCGGTTAGCTTGAGATTATTTCGTCCAGCCCATCGATGATAATGCTAAGCTCTTCTGGATCAATTTGCCCAATCTTTTTATCCAAGCGCGAAGTAGAGATAGTTCTTACTTGGCTAATCTTAACCCAAGAACGCTTTGGTAGATTACCACTTGTCAATTCATGAGTTAATGGAAAACCAGCCCGTTGAGTTTGGCTAGTGATGGCCATAGCGATGACCGTGCCTGACCTATTGTTGAACACATCGTGGCTAATAATTACTACAGGACGAACGCCAGCTTGCTCATGACCTCGGGTAGGATTTAGATCAGCCCAGTAGATTTCCCCCCTTAATATTCGGGCCATTCAGATAAATCTCCCGCTAAGCCTTCGTCAGCCAAGGCTTGCTCAAAAGAGGGATCTAGTTTTGCAGATTCCTCAGCAAGTCTTGATCTTTCTACTTTGGTTAAACGCTCAATAACAGCGTCTTCAACAGCGCTGCTTCTGCTGGAATACTTTCCTTCAGATACCATGCGATCTAATTTAATGATCAGATCCTTTTCAATTGTGACCGCCACCTTTTGTTTAGGCATATTCATCACCTCTGGTATGACATATTATCATACCTTGGCAAAAAGGTCAAATATATAGATCGAAAGCTAACGGATGAGCTTCGCGAATTCCTTCAACTTCCCCCTCGACTAGCGCGGGGTCCAGTTATCAGTAAACGTTATTTGTGCCGTCCTGAATAACGTTTACAGCTAATTAGACTAAATCATTACCATATCATAAACTTGAGCAGTGTGCATCTTAACCGGGATTTGATACTCCAAGGAAAGATGAGGCCGCTCAAAATTGTAGAGCCATACAGCCTCCTTAACCGCAAGGTATGCGTGTTGGAAATCAATAAAGACATTGTCCAAGCCGTATTCTAGCTTGAGTATTCCATTCATCCGTTCAGCCAAAGCATTGTCATAGCAGTTGCCAACCTCACCCATGCTGGAAAGAATACTAACTTCTTCCAAGCGATTCCGGTAGGTTCGACTGGTATATTGACTACCGTGATCGGTGTGATGGATCAGTCCTGAGAGCGGGAAGGAAGCCTGATCAATAGCCATATCCAATGTTCTTTTTGCTCCCTCAACGGCCAGCGAGGGAGAGAGATCATAACCAACAATGTATCTGGAATAGGCATCTGTGAGCAAACTTAGGTAACAGAAGTTTTCTTCAGTTTCCAGGTAAGTGATGTCCCCCACCCAGACTTGCTGCACGTGAGTGATAGCCAGATCCTCCAATAGATTGGGACAGCGCCACAAACCAGCCCAAGTCGTGCGGCGTTTACGTTTGGTGGAAGGAACCAGGAGATCATGCCTTCCCAAGAGATCAAAAAACCGGTCTCTGCCGAGGGAAAAGCCCCCCTGAGCCATTTCTGGACCCAGTTTCTGGAGCAATTTTCTTCCTCCCATACGAGGATGTCGCTTGCGAACCTTTTGCACCAAGGTAAGGATCTTTCTTTCTGTTTCTTCGGTCTCTTTTTGCCGACGAAGTTTCTGATAATGTGCTTGTCTGGATATCCCAAACCAACTGCAGATGGCATTCATGGTCAGGGAGTTTCCTTGTGATCGGCTTCGTTTGTACGCCCGTTGGATGATGGAGGTGCGCCACTTTTTTTTACATCCTCACCCAGCTCTTCTTCTACTGTTTCCAGGGTGGCTTCCAGCATCAACTTGTCCAATGTCAGCTGAGCTACTGCCTTTTCTAGTTGAGCAATCTTTTCTTTGAGGTCTTTGACCTGACCTTGTTCTTCAGGGTGTTGGATGACCATCAGCTTGTGCCTTAATCCTTGGCGGCTGTATTTTTCTATCCATTGTTTAATCGTGTTATTGCCGCCTATGGCATATTTATTTTTCAGATATCTGATGCTGCTCCCTTTTTCATATTCGCGAACCACATGATGTTTGAAAGCTGTGCTATATTTCTTTATAATTGTTTTTGTCATTTTTGCCAGTCCTGTCCTATGTTTTTTGTAAACATATTTCAGGACAAGACAACTCAGGCGGCACATCCGGTCCCCCGTCCCCAGTCTTCCGTCTTAACCGGCTGGTAGGTGCCTCTCCTGCGACCAAAGGAAGGACCGGAGGTCGTACCGAAGGAGAGCGGGGGATAGCCACCATCTCATGATAATTATTGATAGAAAATTGCCCCGAAGCATCCTGCTAAGGCTTGGGATGCGTTGCGAAGAATTCCCAAATTATTTCAGAGATTGGCATGAAGTAAGATGGCCAATCGTGAGTACAATTTTCGATAAGATAAAGCTCTATCGCCGTATTAGCTTGGCAAGAAGCATAGGCGGTATGCGTGATGAGACGTATTCCTTCGTTTTGTGTTTCCACTTGCGCAGAGCCCGTGCAGTCATCAAACTTTAACCAAGCATTAATGCCATTTTCAACAGGCGAATACTCCATAATTCCACCGCCTGAAAATGGCACTGACGAATCGACAAGTCCATGTACATGGAGTATAGAAACCGCTTGCGATGGCTGGCAGGCATCGTATTCCATCCCACCTGACACAGATGCAATTGCAGCGAGTGTATCGGACATATCGCAAGCAAGCCGGTAAGCGAGTTGTCCACCTTGGGAGAATCCCACTGCGTAGATGTGTTTTGGATCAATATTGACAATTGCACTCAAGTCTGAAAGTATCTCTCGAACAAAAGCAGATTCGTCAATCTTTTGCTTAATCGCGTATCCAGGGCCTTCCTCCCCCATGTTCCAGGAGCCATTTACTCCCTTTGGATAAACGACTAGATAGTTAGCCAGATCGGCGATATCGTTTAATCCCGAATCTCTTTGCATACCTATGGCCTTCTCGCCATAGCCATGGAAAGCAAATACCACCGGTACTGGTTGCTGGCTGTCCAGACCAGGCGGGATGTAGAGCAAATATGATCGTTCCAAGTCATTAATTGTAACCTTGCGTTCAGAACTGCTGGGGACTGCTGTCGCAGTAGGGATAGCAGCAGTTTGTGCACACGAAGCGGAACTGAGAAATATACTGAAGGTCAGAACTATAATCTGATAGATTTTATGCTTTTTCATTTTATCCTCCTAAATCTCTACAACGAGATGGCTAACGGATGAGCTTCGCGAAGCCCTTCGATTCCTCTTTGTTTCACTCAGGACAGGCTACCCTTCGGGTAAAGGGCACCCGCTCTGAGCCCTTCGACTCCCCCCTCGGCTACGCTCGGGGTTCACTCAAGATAAACTAGGTGAAGGGCCCAGGATAAACTCAGTCTAAGTGTCCGCTGCATGTGGGGTTGGGCAGCTGTAATCTGAAATTACTACCAATATAAGCCTGATTGTAGTTCTCCCATAATCAAATAACGCTCTTTTGCTTATGGCCGCCAGACAGGTCTGTTGCTATCGATTTCCGTCAGACGTTTTTGTTCCGTGCCATCAACATTCATAATGTAAATGTGATATGTTGCAGAACTATCCGAATCGCGATTTGACTCGAAAACTATCTTTTTGCCATCTGGCGACCAAGATGGAAAGCGATCACTGCCTGGATTGGTTGTAAGTCGACGAATATTAGAACCGTCATTGTGCATAATGTATATATCGAAATGACGATTTGGATCATCCCGTATCGATTGAAAAGCAATATACTTTCCGTCAGGAGACCATACAGGAACCATGTCGGACACTTGATCCGTAAGCTGCTTATACTCTAAACTATTAACATCAACAGTATATATTCCGTCAGGAACGAATGTATAGTAAGCAATTTTACTGCCATCCGGGGACCAGGAGGGATACATGTAGTATGCGAATGGAGTTAGCTGTGTTAAATTACCCCCATCGCTGTCAATAATGAAAATTGCTAACACCCCACTGCTTTCATAGTCCGGAGGCCCGATGAAAGCGATTCTCTTTCCATCAGGAGACCACGTTGGTGAATAATGCCTGGTTTTACCAGAGGTCAAATTCCTTATATTAGTGCCGTCGCTATTCATCACGGAAATATGATATGGTGGTGACCCATGTTCGCCTGTTGATGAAACGTATACAATTCTTTTCCCATTTGGCGACCACTTAGGGCTACTAATATAATCTTGCACAATAAGTGTTGGTGTACCTTCAAGTATATTCAGTCGGTACAGTCCAGATATTCCTCCTTCATAATCACCTGTAAATGCAATTTGATTGCTACGCCACCTATGATAAAGCAACGATGACACAACTATGATTCCTGCTAAAAGCACTAACCCAATAATTGA
>Ga0255366_10294_pt1 | contig 10345 bp, 7 predicted proteins | sample ANMaggSeSYBR01C4_FD_182086 | JGI IMG/M metagenome (GOLD analysis project Ga0255366, IMG submission 182086) | Sediment cell enrichment communities from methane seep in Santa Monica Basin, California, United Staets - ANME aggregate JGI... | ecosystem: Environmental > Aquatic > Marine > Cold seeps >... | reverse complement strand
TCGCATTTTTTTGCCGCTCATTGTAAATTCTTCACCATCAATATATGTATCCTTTAATATCCATGTAACAGAACGAAGCGGCATTTGAAAAATCAGCAGCTTTACATGATACCAGTCAACTTTAATATCCGGCCGAATTTGTTCGATTCTGGCAAAAATAAGCGGAGCGTCTTCAAAATATACCAAAACCACATCTTTTTCTTTCGCCATTTAAAATATCCTTTGTAAGGGTTAAGGGTTGTCGGTTATTGGTTTACAGTTCACAGTTCACGGTTTTATGTTTTGAGCAACCGTAAACTGTTACTATCCTTTAGGAACGTGGACGAATTAACTTCTCCAACTACGCATCACAGCTCAAAAAATGGTGTTGAAGTTTTAATGTTTTCATTATATCTTAACGTTTCGAAAATTTAAGACAATTCCTTGATGCGCAAGGGGTTGGCGCAGATCGAGTAAAAAATCGTTCAATTCGTTCACGTTCCTAGCGTGAGTTTATCACGGAATTTGGATTCTTGGCGTAAATTATTTTATATTTCACATAGTTATGCTTTGTTTTTTTGTATACACTGAAATAGTGAGTTAAATATGCTTTATTTTAAATAAGTTATCTATTATGTATAGCAATAAATTCTGCAACTTGTTGGTTTTACTGTCTATTTAGCATATACTAATTATGTTGCCATAACTTGTTGATTTAATAAGAAATATGGAGCAAAATTAAGCCCTGTCTAATAAACTCACGCTAGGTAATAAAATGTCACTAAAAAAGACAATGAACAAGAGCAAAGGAACTGGTTTGCCTCTATGCATTTTTTAGTTTGGTTGATAATATTACACTTGACGAGATACTTCAAGGAACAATTGATCTAATACCCCCCTGCCTCGCAAGTATAATCAACTTGCCGGCAGACCATTTGTTAAGATCTAAGGGACGTAAGCGGTGAAGCAGTGTGGGGATTTTGCAAAGGGAGGAAAAAGACCTGGAAAAATTATCATCAAGCTTTGATATATTAAGGAAGATATTTCCGGATTATGAAGACCGTCTGGAGCAACGCGAGATGGCAGATGAAATTTTCTGCTGCTTCAGGGATAAAAAGTCTCTTCTCGTAGAGGCGGGGACAGGTGTCGGCAAATCATTTGCCTACCTCATTCCGGCAATACTTTCCCGGGAGAAAACCATTATATCCACCTCCTCTCTGGCGCTTCAGGATCAGCTTGTAGATAAGGATCTTGTTTTTCTCCGGCAAGCGCTGCCTCAGGATTTTTCCTTTGGGGTTCTTAAGGGAAAGAATAACTATTTTTGCCTGAAAAGGGAAGGGGAGTTTACAGAAGTCAGCACAGCCTATACAAGGTTTCGTAAATGGTTGTTAAGTACCGGGACAGGCGAAAAAAGCGAAATTCCATTTATCCCGAAATTCTGGTCAAGGGTCTGCGGTGATTCACAGGATTGTAATGGGAGAACCTGTCCCTTTTACAACAACTGTTTTTATTACAGACATTATAGGCGTCTTTTTAAAAAGGATATCCTGGTAATCAACCATCATCTCCTCATCTATGATCTTCTCTCGGAATTCAATATCCTCCCCTTTCATAAACAGTTAATTATCGATGAAGCGGCTGATGTTGAGAATGTTATATCGAATGTTCTTGGCAGTACTTTAAGTTACTCAAGATTTACATGGCTTCTTTATAGATTGAAAGGGTTGAAAATAATCGTTGATCATCTTTTTGCCGGGGTGGAAGCTTTTTTTAAAAGGGTAGACACTCCGCCTCAGACCCTCTACCCGATCTCTGCTGCTGTTATTAACAGCCTGAAGGATTTAAAAGATAAACTGGCGCTGCATAAGACAGTTTCAACACTTGAGGAATATAAGAGATCTGTGCATAATAATGAAATTATGGACAAGATAGAAACGACCTCAGATTATGTAAAAGCGCTTGCAGCAGATATGTATGACTTTATAGAGCAAAGTCATACGGACAAAGTTTACTACATGACAGGGAATAATGGCTTGCTGGAGCTTAAAAGCAGGCTTGTGGAATCACGGAATGCCCTTGAAGAATTGACAGGCGAGTATGGCAGTATCATCATGACCTCGGCCACACTGACATCAGGGGGAAATTTTGTTTTTTTAAAAAACAGGCTTGGTCTTGAAGGCTTTGAAGAAAGGGTAATCGGTTCACCATTTGATTATAAGAAACAGGCCATTCTCTATATCAATAAAGACCTCCCATTGCCTGATAAAAATAATAACGAGACGTTCCAGCAAGAGAGTCTTAAGATAATGGAGAGGCTTATCAATGCATCCCGTGGTAGGGCATTAGTGCTCTTTACTTCTTACAAACATCTCAACTTTGTATCAAAGAATATCAGGATATCCTATCCTTTCAAATCCCAGGGCGATATGCCTCCTGCAAAACTCATTAAATGGTTTAAGGATACTCCTCATTCCGTGCTTTTAGCAACCGCTACTTTCTGGCAGGGAATTGACATAAAGGGGGAAAAGTTAAGTCTTGTGGTTATCGGAAAGCTTCCCTTCAGTTCACCGGGAGATCCGGTATACCAGGAAAGATGCAGGAGACTGAAGGATAAATGGTTTTACGATCTTGCCCTTCCATCCGCCATTCTAACATTAAGACAGGGTGTTGGGCGGCTTATTCGCGGGCGTGATGAATATGGCGTGATTGCCATACTTGATAAGCGGCTTGTTGCACGTTCATACGGCAGAACCATTGTTTCCTCGCTGCCTCAAATGAATATCGTTTACAGCATTGAAGATGTGAAATCCTTTTTTGACTCCGTTTCTGTCTCATCTTCAGCCCATCTTTGATTAAAACATCCTCGAAATAGAACGAATTATATGTTGAATATAAATCAATTCCAGCGTATATTTAGAACAACAATAGGAAAGTACGAAAGAACTGTTGGGGTTGGTTCTAATATCGGCTGCTGCCCAAGTTGGAACCAGGCCCGAAATATTTTATCCAATTAGGAACGTGGACGAGACAACTTCCACGTTCCTTAGGTGAATGTAGCCGCTATGAATTCACATGAAGCTATTACGCAATTGAACATTGATTGCTACGGATGTGAGGGCGACCTCAACAATAAAGATCGCATAGTTCAGATAGCTGAGCGCGCTGCAAAGCAGGTGGGTGCAACAGTTCTCGGAAATGGTTCCGTATCGTATCCGGGCAGGGGAATAACTGCGGTAATATTTCTGGCTGAATCACACATTCTGGTTTCTACATATCCTGAATACAAGTACGCAATAGTTGAAATTTTCATGTGTAACTCACAGGCAGACCATCGTGAATGCTGGGGTTGTTTATACGATTATTTACAGCCAGTGCAAATCAGTATAAATCAGGAGGTCCATTATGTCGGAAACGGCAATGGGCTTACACTCCACAAGGCTTCCAGAAACCGTGAACTGTAAACCGTGAACCGTAAACCCGTTTGCCCTTTTAAACAATTTTTGCATCAAAATTCCGGGAGGTTGGCTATGTCAGGGAAAAAAACAATACCCCTTGAAGATTTTTTGAAACATCCTGAAGTTCAAAAGGTAACCAGCAATATTAATCAGGAATTAGTTGAAAGAAGAAAATATACTCCTTCTGTATGTAAAGTTTTTACATACCCCTATACTGTCTTGCAGGATAATTCTAAATTTAGATTTGTTGTTGATAATGAAGCAAAAAAGCAATTGCCGAACCTTATAGATAATAATGTACAAAACATAACAGGCGCTGAAGACATGGAAGTGTCTTTAAAAGAAAAATACAGCAAAAAACGTAATATCGGCATTGTATTTTCCGGAGGACCTGCGCCTGGAGGCCATAATGTTATTGCCGGCATTTATGATGCAGCAAAAAAAGCCAACCCCGAAAATAAAATTTACGGTTTTTTGCTTGGACCGGATGGAATACTTGAAAATGAGGCTATCGAAATTACCGACAGTCTTGTTGACACGTACAGGAACCTGGGCGGTTTCACAATGATAAATACCGGCCGGACTAAAATAGACACAAAAGAGAAAATGAAGCTGTCAAAAGAGACGTGCAAAAAACTTGAACTGGATGCTCTTGTAGTAGTAGGGGGAGATGATTCCAACACTAATGCGGCATTTCTTGCCCAGGAGATGTTTGAAGACGGTATTCAGGTCATTGGTGTGCCTAAGACAATTGATGGGGATATACAGGTAAAAGATGCTGAAGGTAATATTTTATGCGCTATATCCTTTGGATTTCACACAGCAGCAAGAGCTTTTGCAAATGCAATAAGCAATCTTTGTACTGACAGCAGTTCAGATGTAAAATACTGGCATATTTGCAAGGTTATGGGAAGAGTTGCAAGCCATCTCGCACTTGAAGTAGCGTTGCAGACACATGCAAATATGACTCTGATCGGTGAGGATCTGGCTGACTATATTGACAAAAGGAGACTCGAAAAGGCAAAGAAAAAAGGGCTAACGGATTATAGCGCCTATGGTATTACACTGCGGCATCTTTCACGTATGATTTGCGATGGCATTGTTAAAAGAGCTGCTGTTGGGAAAAATTACGGCGTAATTGTAATTCCGGAAGGTATTCTGGAGTTTGTTGATGAAATACAGATTTTTATAATCAAACTTAATACGATTATTGCCGAATATAACGAAACACACGATACTGATTTCCATTCGGATTTTCCCCTTCTTGAGGACAAACTGGAATACCTGCGCAGGCAGGCAAGACTTTCACGCGAAGATAATTTGTTTTCGATCTGGAATACAAGGGATGATGATCTTTTCAATGATATACCTGCATTTTTCCAGGAAGGGCTTTTGATAGAAAGAGACAGCCATGGAAATTTCCAGTTTTCACTGGTTGAAACAGATAAAGTAATCATGGGACTTGTAAAAAATTATTTGAATATTCTTAAAGAAAAAGGGATTTATAAACTTGGAATTAATAATTCTTATTATAGAAAGACTTTATCAAAAGACGGACTTGATCCTGATTACTTTGGTCCCATTCTTTTCAAGAACTATGATAAAGAAGAAAAGTTTTTCCTTTTTAAAGAATCCATTATATCTAAAAAAACGCTGAAACAGATAATGGTCAAACAAGGAGCTATTCAGAAAACTGACGTACTTCCTGTTTTCATTGAGAAAATTTATAAAAAATCTGTTGCAAACTTTAAAACTCAGGTTCATTTTTACGGTTATGATGGCAGGGGAAATGATCCGACAAGATTTGATTGTGTTTATACTTATAATCTCGGATTAACTGTTTTCAGCCTGGTAGCGAGTGGTGCAACCGGCCAGATGGCAGCAATAAAAAATTTAGAAATGGATTTTTCAAGGTGGGAGCCGATTGGGATTCCAATTGCCTCACTGATGCATCTTGAAGAAAGAAAAGGCAAACTATCACTTGTATTGGAAAAAAGTGTTGTAGATGTAAACTCTACGTCCTTTCAAATTGTAAAATCATTTAGAGATAAATGGCTTGCGGCAGCGTCTTGTGAGGACAACTACAGAAGGCCGGGGCCAATACGTTTTACCGGAAAAAGCGAGGAAGACAGGCCAATAACACTTGTATTGAATGCACTTGCGAAGCATGGTTGACAAAAATTCATCTCCGAATCAGTGGGAACCGGCATAAATTATCGGCTTGTATCTAAAAGCTTTTACCCGTTCTTCAATGTGACATTCCTGACAAATATTTATTGTCACGTTACGAATGATATAAGCCGGATCCTCTGTTTCAATATGAATCTTGCCGGGCCCGTGGCAGACTTCGCATCCTGCATTTTTAAGTTCAGGTGTCTTTTCAAGACTTATAAAACCGCCGGGTTTCCCGTATCCAAGGGTATGGCAGGTATAGCATTCATGGATTTCATCTTCAGTAAGACCTTTTTTCATCTTTTGTATACTTTCAAAAGAGCGGCTTTTCCTTGCATGACTTTTGAAAGAAATATACTGGGTTTCGTGGCAGGGTTTACAAGAATCAGATCCCATATACCTGTTTTCTTTTTTTTCCTCTGCAAATGAAGGAAATGAAAAAAGAAAAACAATTAGTAAACATGATGCAAACCACCATATTCGGATATAGATATTGTGTATTTTTTTATTCATACCAGAAATTTGGAAACCGAAAAATCCACTCAGGATCAGGCAATTCTTGTTATAGAAATCAACATCCATATACCGATAACTATAAAAAATATCCCTGCTCCGATTTGTATATAATTTAGAGGTAATAAGCGACTTAACCCTGCCCCGAGTAATACCGCAAGAAGGGAACTCACAATTAGAGCAAAAGCTGAGCCTATGAATACAGAAATCTTTGAATTGTTACTCGCTGAAAGGCATAATGTAGCCAGTTGGGTTTTATCTCCAAGTTCCGCAAGAAATACTAAACCAAATGTAGTAATGAAAAGCTTAAAATCCATGATTTTCTCCGGGTTTCATCCCCGTTCCTTATTTTTCAAGAAGTTCTGTTGCTTTTTGTACAATATTTTCAGATGTAAATCCGAATTTTTGCATAACTATATTTCCAGGAGCGGAAGCACCGAATCTGTTTATACCGATTATTGCGCCACTGCTTCCCGCATAGCGTTCCCAGCCCATGGAAATACCCGCCTCAACAGCAATCCGTCTCGTTACATCAGGCAGGAGTATTTTATCTTTATATGTGTGTGATGTTTTTTCAAAGAGTTCCCAGCTCGGCATACTTACTACCCTGACAGAGACATCCTTTTCTTCAAGAATTTTTCCTGCTTCGAGAGCAATATGTACTTCCGAGCCTGTAGCTATTAGTATAATATCCGGCTTAGTGTCGGAATCCGACAGAATATAAGCGCCGTTAATCAGCTTGTCAGCAGAGCTGTCGATTGACCTGACAATAACCGGAAGTTTTTGACGGCTGAGAATTAAGGCAACCGGGCCATTTGTAGTTTGGACAGCCAAACGCCATGCTTCTAATGTTTCTATAGCGTCAGCAGGTCGAATTACTGTAAGTCCGGGAATAGCTCTTAAGCTGGCAATGTGTTCTACCGGCTGGTGAGTTGGGCCGTCTTCGCCAACAGCAATACTGTCATGGGTAAATATGTATATTACAGGCAATTTCATCAGTCCGGCAAGACGTATTGCGGGCCGCATATAGTCGGCAAAAACAAGAAAAGTCGCGCCATAAGGCCGGAGCCCTTTATGAAGAACCATTCCTGACATTATTCCTCCCATAGCATGTTCCCTTACCCCGAAATGTATATTTCTCCCATCAAACATGTTTTTTTGAAAATCATGAGAAGATTCAATAATAGTCTTATTTGAGGGGGCCAGATCTGCTGAACCTCCAATAAGATAAGGTATGTTTTCGGCAATGGCATTAAGTATTTTCCCTGAAGCAGCTCTTGTAGCTACGGGCCCTTCATTTTTTGAAAAATCAGGCAAGTTGGCATCCCAGCCTTTATTTAATGAGTTGTTTAATGAATCATTCAATTTTTTTGACAGAACAGGATATTTACTGCAATATTCTTCGAACTTTTCTTTCCAGATTGATTCGGCTTTTTTCCCTTTGTCAATGCATTTCCCAAATACTTCAACAACTTGTTCCGGAATATGGAAAGAAACATTTTCATTCCAGCCTAGATTCTTTTTTGTCAAACGGATTTCTTCTTCTCCGAGAGGAGCTCCATGAGCTTCAGCAGAGTCTTGTTTATTCGGGCTGCCAAAGGCAATATTGGTGCGTAAAACAATAAGAGAAGGTTTGGTTGTTTCTGACCTGGCTTCTTTAATGGCGTTATGGATATCGCTTAAATTGTTTCCGTCTTTTACTCTAATTACATGCCAGTTATATGCTTTGAATCTAAGGGCAACATTTTCAGTAAATGTTATATCTGTATTCCCTTCAATGGATATCTTGTTGTCATCATAGATACAAATCAACTTTGCAAGACCCATGTGTCCGGCAAAAGATGCGGCTTCAGCAGTGATCCCTTCCATAAGGTCTCCATCACCGCACATTATGTAGGTATAATGATCTATGATTTCATAATCAGGACGGTTAAAAATCGCTGCAAGATGCCTTTCAGCCATAGCCATCCCTACAGCATTAGCAATCCCCTGTCCTAATGGACCGGTTGTAGTTTCAACGCCGGGTGTATGACCGAATTCAGGATGTCCGGGAGTTTTACTTTTCCATTGGCGAAAGTTCTTTAAGTCATCCAGTGTTAAATCGTAGCCGGAAAGGTAAAGCAGGCTGTAAAGAAGCATAGACGCATGTCCGCCTGAAAGTACAAAACGGTCCCTATCTATCCATTCAGAATTTTTTGAATTATGTTTCAGAAAACGTTCCCACAGGATATAGGCCGCAGGTGCAAGACCCATTGGTGCCCCAGGATGGCCGGAATCGGCTTTTTGAATAGCATCCATTGAAAGCGTGCGGATCGTATTAATACAAAGCTCATCAATTTCAGACTGAGTTTCCGGTTTGAGCTGAGTTTCCGGCAAATCATTATTCATAAATAATATCTCCTTATTAAGGGAATTTGTTTGTGTTTGAGAAGGTACACTTGTTATGTGAACATCCGTTGGTTATACTTTATTTCTATTTAGAAGTTTTCTAACACTTCTTCTGCCGCTTCTATCGTTTTATCAATATGTTCGACTTCATGTGCTGCTGAAACAAAAAGCGCTTCAAACTGAGAAGGAGCAAGGTAAATTCCTTTTTCCAGCATGCCCTTGTAATAGGCTGAAAACATATCAAGATCACAAGTTTTTGCATCTTTAAAATTTTTAACATCTCTATCCGTAAAAAAAAGACCGACCATTGAGCCTGCCCTGTCAATAGTGACCTTTACTCCTGCCTTTTCCGCAACTTTCTTAAGGCCGGTTGCAAGAAAATCGGCCTTTTTATCAAGCTCTTCATAGAATCCAGGCCTCTTTAATTGCGTAAGTGTCGCAATGCCTGCCGCCATAGCAACCGGATTACCTGACAAAGTACCTGCCTGATATACAGGCCCCTGTGGCGCAATATGTTCCATGATTTCACGTTTGCCTCCATAAGCGCCAACCGGTAATCCCCCTCCTATAATTTTACCGAGGCATGTGATATCAGGCAATATTTTATACAAAGACTGAGCCCCACCATAGGCAACTCTGAATCCCGTCATAACTTCATCAAAGATCAGCAAGCTTCCGCTCTTTTCAGTAACTTCCCTTAAAGTCTCCAGAAAACCCTCAACAGGTCTTACCAGCCCCATATTTCCTGCAACCGGCTCAACTATTATACAGGCAATTTTATCTCCCTGCTCATCCATAACCTTTTTGATACTATCTATATCATTATAGGGCAGCGAAAGAGTATGAGCTACAAAGGATTCAGGAATTCCGGGACTTCCTGGAATGCCCAATGTGGCAACACCCGATCCTGCCGCAACAAGAAGAGTGTCTGCATGACCGTGATAACATCCATCAAATTTAATTATAGTATCACGACCGGTCATCCCCCTGGCAAGTCTTATGGCGCTCATGGCAGCTTCAGTGCCGGAATTGACCATACGAATCATTTCTATGGAAGGTACGGCCTCTATAACCATTTCAGCAATCCTGATTTCAAGATCAGTTGGCGCTCCAAAACTTGTACCGCGATTCAAAACAGCCGCAATAGCCTTAATGACCGCTGAATGCCTGTGCCCAAGTATCATCGGACCCCACGAGCCAATGTAGTCGATGAAACCATTGCCATCTGCATCATAAATCATACATCCTTCTGCATGATCAATAAATACAGGTTCAGCTTCTACAGACTTGCAGGCACGTACTGGACTGTTAACACCACCTGGAATTACATTAACAGCTATGCTAAAAAGCTTATCAGAGTTTTTACGATTCATTATTAAGCATCCTTTCCTTTGAAAATTTGCACCATACCGGCTTAGGGTTCAGGGTTCAGACTTTTTTAGATTAAAGTCTCTTGCTTTTATATAGTGCCTGAACGAAAACCCCACTTTTTGTCATTTCGACCGCAGAGAGAAATCTTAAAATTCAATATTAACAATACGATAAGATTTATCGCTTCGCTCGAAATGACAGTTTTTGATAGTTTTCGTTCAAGCACTATCTATCAAAAAATATCAGATACCTTTGAAGAGGTCAAGAAGGATAAGGAACTTGTAAAAAATTAAAAAGAATTGACAGTGATTATTAAATTTGTTACAATTTTTTCTGTTTGGCATTTAGCAACAAGGGGCCGTTAGCTCAACCAGGCAGAGCACCTGACTCTTAATCAGTAGGTTGAAGGTTCGATTCCTTCACGGCCCACCATCAAAATCCACAGTCTCCGCATTTAAACGCATATC
>Ga0255366_10293_pt1 | contig 10358 bp, 5 predicted proteins | sample ANMaggSeSYBR01C4_FD_182086 | JGI IMG/M metagenome (GOLD analysis project Ga0255366, IMG submission 182086) | Sediment cell enrichment communities from methane seep in Santa Monica Basin, California, United Staets - ANME aggregate JGI... | ecosystem: Environmental > Aquatic > Marine > Cold seeps >... | reverse complement strand
TACAAAAGCAACCACATCCGATCCTCCTGAAATAGGTTCATTGTTAATTTGTTGAGTTCCATTATTGTAATACATTTTAAATGTATGGTTACCCGGAAGCAATTCAACTGCTGTATTGGCAGCAAATGTAGAAGACCATCCGTTTTGATAATGCTTTACAGTTCCGCTACCCAATATACCTCCACCTGAATCTTTTAAAGAGGGTGTAGTTGTTACTGTATTAAAAACAACAGTGGTAGTTGTAGTTGGAACAACTATTTGCTGAGTTCCATTGTGGTAATACATTAGCAGGTGGAACAACTAAACACTACCAAAATGGATGGTCTGTTTCATATGCTGCCAATACAGCTGTTGAGTTGCTTCCGGGTAACCATACTTTTAAAATGTATTTTAATAATGGAACTCAACAACTGAATAACCAAAACATTTCTGGTGCAGCAGATGAGGTTGCTTTCGTAACGGTTTCTACAAACTTAGGTTTAGAAGCATGCGATGGTACTTTATTGGCTAATGGTACGGTTAAACATTATCAAAATGGATGGTCAGCTTCTGTAGCTGCAAATTCGGTGGTTGAACTACTACCTGGTAATTATACTGTTAAAATGTACTACCACAATGGTACTCAACAGTTCGGTGCACAAAATATAGCAGGTACGGCAGATGAGGTTTTATTTACAGCTACCCAAATAAATTGGACCTATTCAGGAACAATCAAGCATTATCAAAATGGTTGGGGAACATACTATTATGGAAAACATTTATTGCCTGGTAATTATACGTTTAAATTTGATGGCAGTTATTCAATGCCATTAACCGTCGGTGATTGTAGCGCACCCCCATTAGAAGGAAATGTACACATCTTCAAAACACTAAAGGCAGATGGATATCCATTGCCAAATATCAAGATATCCCGCAACGCCTATAGTAACCAATACGTTACCGTGGGATATACAGATGCAAACGGGATTCTGTTCACAACAGATCAACCAGATGGAACCTGGAAATTCAGGGCTTACAAGAATTTTTCACAACAGTACATAACAGCAGGCCCTTCGATATTTGTCTTTCAGACTTCAGAATTTATTGCCCATGTAAAGCATACCGATGGTTCTGATTTTGAAGGTGTCGAAGTAGAATACAATCATTACAGTAACCAATGGATAGATCTTTCTCCGAAATATACAGGCGTTGATGGAAAATCATCTATAGAGCTTTTCCCAGGCAACTTTAAATTCAGGGCAAAAAAGAATTTTTCTATTCAGGAGGAGTACCTTGAAATAACAAGTTCAGGAAATACTGATATTGTTGAATTTCAAACTTCAACATTCACTGCACATGTATTAATGCATGATGGAGCTAACTTCGCAGGTATCGAAGTAGAATACAATCATTACAGTAACCAATGGATAGATCTTTCTCCTAAATATACAGGTGTTGATGGAAAATCATACATAGAGCTTTTCCCGGGCAACTTTAAATTCAGGGCAAAAAAGAATTTTTCTATTCAGGAGGAGTACCTTGAAATAACAAGTTTAGCAACAACTGATATAGTAACATTCCAGACAGCATTGGCGATTGGATTGGTGAAAGACTGTGATCTGGATAGCCCTGTTCAAGGCATCGAAGTAGAATACAATCATTACAGTAACCAATGGATAGATTTCTCTCCTAAATATACAGGTGCGGATGGAAAATCAACCATCGAACTATTCCCTGGCACATACAATTTGAGGGCAAAAACTATTTTTACTATAGAATATAAACAGATAGTATTAACATGGCCAACAACAACTGTTGAGTTCAATCCTACAAGAGTATGTTTCCAATATGCAGGAACAGTCAAATACAATCATTACAGTAACCAATGGATCACCATACCATGCGACACATACATGTTCCCCGGAACTTACAATTTCAGATTCTATTCCACCGGAAATCCGACCATTGAAAAGACGATTACCATAGCAGGTTGTGCAATGGGTGGCAATGTAGCTTTCATACATGCTGAGTATAGCACAGGAGCACCTATCGTAGGAGCTGAAACCTGGTATTATATCTATCCCCCCCCCACAGTATCTCTTGGACCTACTGATGCCAATGGCGATGTGTTTGTATTGTTGCCTTTAAACAAAACAACTGCCAAATTTACACTTGAGTATTATGGTTATAAGCAACATATTACCCAAAATTTCACTACAAACCCAATTGTTGATTTTGCAACGGTTAATGTAACAATGAAATTGCAGGATCACGATGGGGATGGAACAACAGATGACTTAAGCGGAAACGAAGCCACGAATTTGAATATCTATAAATATCCTACAGGAAAAACCTTTGGAAACGGTACAACAACAGCTTACGAAGAATCAATGGAGTTACTACCGCTAACCTATGATTTTAGAATGAAATATGAAGGTATTAATAAAACTATTCCTCAAGATGTAAATTCAAATAATACGGTAGTATTCCAAACAGTTCTTAAGACACTTGACCTGGCAGATCATTCAGGAGGAGTGACAAATCTTTCAGGAGATGCAACCAATGTTACTTATTATAGATATCCTTACACAGGAACATTTGGTGATGGAGTAATTGCTCAAGCAGATAATTACATTGAAAGTATGGATCTTTTTGATTTCAACATTAAATACACAGTAAATTATAAAGGGATCAACAAGGCCATTACAACCGATGTAGAAAATGTTACTTTCCAAACAGTTCTTAAAACCATTAACCTTGTAGATCATTTAGGAGGAGTGGCAAATCTTTCAGGTGATGCAACTACTGTTATTTATTACAGATATCCTTACACAGGAACATTTGGTGATGGCATACTTCATCAGGCAGATAATTTCATTGAAAGCATGGAGCTTTTTGATTTCGACATTAAATATACAGTAAATTATAAAGGTGTCAAAAAGGCCATTACAACTGATGTGGAAAATATTATCTTCCAGACTAAAAAGTACACCTTAAGCCTGGTTGACCATAATGGAGCTACAACTAACCTGGTTGGGGATGCTACCAATGCTATTTATTATAGATACCCTTATACAGGAACGTTTGGTGATGGTGTGTTGGCTGCAACAGATGGGTATGTGGAAACGATGGATCTATTCGATTTTGCCTATGACTTCACAATTAAATACCAGCAACATACACAAAAGGTAAATAGTAATGGTGATATTCAATACCAAACCGGTGCTGTTGATGACCTTGATGGAAGCTGCTACCAGTATTATAAGTATCCGGCTACAGGAACATTTACGACTATGATGGAATTATTACCGGGTACATATAAATTCTATTTCTCAAATCCGGCTCAACCAAATGTTACTTGCACAGTAGTGGCAGGAACGACACTTGAAATACCCGGATGTACTTACAATTCAACAAAATCTTCTGATGCTGGTATTACAGCAGAATTCTCAGATTCGGAAATCAACGTTTATCCGAATCCTGTGAGTGGATCTGCAACAATTACATATTCTATCGAATCTAATGAAAGTGTAAATATCGTTGTTTATAATTCATTGGGAGTTGTTGTTGAAAAACTATTTGATGCTATACAGGAGCAAAATTCCTACGAATTGAAGTGGAACACTGACCACCTCAACCCGGGAGTTTATTATGTTCGTTTTACAATTGGAAATGAACAAACCGTAAAACCTGTAGTTGTTAAATAGAACTTTTTAATCATATTAAAAAAGGTGTCAAAATTTTGGCACCTTTCTTTTTGATCATTTGCCAAAGGAAAGAACGCCTGGATTTTCTTTCTTTTGGAATTATTTCTCAAATCGAAAAAATTTATTTCTATAAAATTCAATAATGTGTTGATCGTGAAATAAATAAGCTCTATTGTATAATTTTTGTACAAAGGAAAGGATATCAAATAATTAAGCTAGCATAAAAGGCACTAATGAAAAAACACGTTAAAATTTATATTTCACCAGGTTATTAACTAACATTTCTCACTTCAAAGTACTGCATTCTCAATGAGTTAAATCAAAATTGTACTTTTTATGCTTTATCCACTTTCTTTTAAATACGAACTAAAACTTGATAAAAAAATATTTCTCACTAAAAGATGTTTCTCAAACTATTGTTAATTCATAGGTAATTGAAATAATTTTCCAAGTGAGAAATGTTAGTTATTAATTAAAAATCCTTACAATGAAAAATTTACAAAAACTTTTATTAGCATTTCTGTTGCTTGGCAGCATTTCAGTTTTTGCAATAGACATTACGGTTCAACTCCGTGACAGTGATAACACTATCGTTGCAGATGCAGGCACAGCAGTATTGAAGTATTATGATGGGGGCTGGCACACAACCTCTAATGACGGCACTGGTACTTTTGATGTTGCTACTACATCTTCTTCACTAACCTACAAAATGTATTATCACAATGGAACTCAACAAATGGTTGTACCAACTACAACTACCACTATTGTTTTTAATACAGTAACAACTACACCAACTTTAAAAACTTCAGGTACACCTGGAACTGCATTATCGGGTGGAACTGTAAAGCATTATCAAAACGGATGGTCTTCTACATTTGCTGCCAATACAGCAGTTGAATTGCTTCCTGGTAATCATACATTTAAAATGTATTACAATAATGGAACTCAACAAATTAACAATGAACCTATTTTCAGGAGGATCAGATGAGGTTGTTTTTGTAACAATAACTACTACTGTTACCCTTAAAGATTCAGATGGAAATACATTAGCAGGTGGAACAACTAAACACTACCAAAATGGTTGGTCTGCTTCATATGCTGCCAATACAGCTGTTGAATTGCTTCCTGGTAACCATACATTTAAAATGTATTTCAATAATGGAACTCAACAAATTAATAATGAGCCTATTTCAGGAGGATCAGATGAGGTTGCTTTTGTAACGGTTTCTACAAACTTAGGTTTAGAAGCATGTGATGGTACTTTATTAGCAGATGGAACAGTTAAACATTACCAAAATGGATGGTCAGCTTCTATTGCTGCAAATTCGGTGGTTGAGCTGCTTCCTGGTAATTATACCGTTAAAATGTACTACCATAACGGGACTCAACAGTTCGGTGCACAAAATATAGCAGGTACAGAAGATGAAGTATTGTTTGTTGCCACCCAGGTTAATTTTTCATACCCGGGAGTTGTTAAACATTACCAAAATGGATGGGGTACATATTATTATGGTAAATATTTACTACCGGGTAATTATACTTTTAAGTTTGACACTTATCAAACCCCGGTTACCATCAGTGGATGCTCTATGTCAAATATGGTAGCTATTCTAATATTAAAGGATCATAATGGCAGCCCACTGGCAGGAGGAACAGCAAGAGGAGGCTCGGGCTCAAGTTATTGGTCATGGTTTGTTTCAGGCAGTACCAATTCAAGCGGTATTTTAATTGATTTCCGCAGTGGCGCCTACACAATGATGTCTTATGAAGTGAAATTTAATAATACAACCGCTCATATAACACAAGATGTTACAATAAACCCTGTATTTGAATTCCAGACAGACCTTATCACCTTAAGGCTGGAAACATGTGATGGTGCACCATTGAATGGTGGTTCCATAGGGTATGGCCCCGGATCTTCCGGTGGGACTTGGTGGTTCCCAGGTGGAGCAACAGGAAGCTCAGCACCAGGTGAATCAACAGCTGAGCTTTTCCCTGGCACTTATTCCTTCAGGATGCAATACAAAGCTACTACTGAATTTATTTATTCTTGGGACTTCCCTGGTGACGGCTCAACAGTAACATGGCAGACAACAAACGTTACACTTATATATGATGGGACTATTTCGTACGGAGGAGCTACAGGAGATGCCACATATTTTATTAAACCTTCAATGGAGCTTTTACACGGAACATATACGTTCCATTTTAGGTATGATGGCCGGGTTGATCTTGATCTGGTTGATTGTGATTTAGTGTACGAACCAATCTTCAACCAACCACCAGTGGCAGTTTGTCAGGATGTAACTGTAAATGCGGATAGTTATTGCGAAGCGATGGTATCAGCTGATGCAGTTGATAATGGATCCTATGACCCGGATGAAGATCCAATTTTACTTGAACTTACTCCAGAAGGACCCTATCCACTTGGGATTACAGAGGTTACATTAATGGTAACGAATGATAGCGGTGAAACAGATGAGTGTACAGCAACCATAATAGTTGTTGATGAAACACCGCCTTTCACCATTAATCAATCAGAATCACCGGAATATTGCCAGGGTGGAGCAATTGTGTTAACGGCTGATGCCCCGGAGGCTATTTCTTATAGTTGGTCAAATGGTGGAAATGAAGCTTCAACTGAAGTTTTCGCTTCGGATACCTATATTGTAACTATTATAAATAGTGTAGGCTGTGAAAACACATCATCAATTACCGTAGATTATGTAATGCAGGACTTATTATCTGCATATACTATAATTGGTATGGATGAAGTTCATTTGCATAACAACAGCCAGGTTTCGAATGGTGGCGTTGGTGTTATGAACGCCAATAGGAAAGCCAAGATTCATGGAAATACAACAATAACAGGCCCTACTACTTTTGTAATGGCTGATGTAATTGAAATAAAAAATGGTGCTACAGTCGCAACTCAAATAATTGGGCAACCAACAATTACGTTACCAACATTTTTGTACGGAACGCCAGGCAATTTAAATATTCATGTAGATAAAAACACAACTATGACTTTGGATGGAACAGCTTATAAAAAGGTGGATGTTAAGAAAAATGCAACAGTTGTATTTACTGCAAACGACGTTTCATTGAAAGAGCTTCATTGCCACGATGGTGCTACAGTTGAGTTTGAAGGGTGCTCTTATTTACGTATAGAAAAGAAAATGCACCTGCATAAAAACAATACATTCAACCCATCTGGAGAACAGGTTAATGTGTTTATCGAAATGGAAAAGGCTGACATAAAAGAAGGCTCAACTATAAACGGAAGCATTTACGCATTAAACCATGAGATCAAGGTGAAGGGTAAATCAAACAATATCACTCATATGAATGGAGCTTTTATTGGCAAGAAGGTAAAAGGTGAAAAAGGTGTTAGCTGGGATTGGAATACGGATTGCGGTATTGAATGTCCAGATAATATACCATACAAAGGATCAGATCCAGTTATTGCTATTGGTGAGGAAACAAAACAGAATGAAACTGATTTTGATGAGCTAATCAATGACAATTATAACCTGAACAATTATCCGAATCCATTCAATGAGCAGACAACCATTACTTTTACCATTTCCGAAACTAACAACGCCACATTGAAAGTGTATGACTCATTTGGAAAAGAAGTGGCAACTTTATTTAATGGATTGGCAGAAGAAGGGCAGCAATATATGCTTAACTTCAACTCAGAAAATCTTCAAAAAGGTATTTATATTTACCACCTGCAAAGTGGTAATAATATAAGTGTAGTAAAAAAGATGATTTTGATGAAATAAACTCAAACTGGGTATAAAAGAGAAATAAAAAGGTTCCTTTTTATTTCTCTTTTACTTGCCTGTAAGTGTAAATATTAATATGTTAACATCACACCTAAATTCATTAAACTTAGGTAGAGTCCCAAAATTCTAATTTTTTAACTTTTCGCCAATTGCCACTGAAATATAGTTCTCCACCGATTCGCAAACATGTGTACCAAACATAATTCCGGTATCAACAATCATTTCCCAATCCTGCTTTTTCAGGGAAGGGATATCATCCCGCAATACATTCAATTTATTTAATGTATAAATGACACCGGCATTAAAACTGTCACCTGCCCCAACCGTACTTACAGGTTTAATTTGTGGAACAGTAAGTGTAAAAGTCAGTCTATCAGAAACAAATGAAGCATTGGAGCTATTGCAGGTATAAATAAGAACAGGATTACCAAACTCCTTTAATTTATCGAATGCTTCGCTTGGGCTATGAACATTAAAAATGTTATTAAAATCTTCATTTGATCCACGGACAATATCAGCCAGGCTTATATTCTCTTTAATATTTGATTTTAAACTATCCAGGCCATGTAAATGTGGCTTCCTGAAATTGGGATCATAAATTATTATTGCACCAGCTTCTCTTGCCTGCTTTATAAACTCTAATAACCGGGGTCGTACATCTTGCGACACTGAGAAATATGAACCAAACAAAACAATATTATTTTGTTTTACTGTCGGGAATTTCCCTTGTAGCCTTTCCTGGGGGTAGTTGTGATAAAATGAATATGTAGCATCTTCGTTTTTATCAAGATATGCCAGGGCGACTGCCGTTTTACCATCCTTAAATAAATTCAGGTATTTCGTCCCAACCTGGTTATCCTTTAAAAATCCAGTAATAATTTGTCCCACCTGATCATGGCCAATCTCAGAAATTAGGTTAACCGACAACCCTAACCTGCCAAGACTAACGGAGGCATTTAGCATGGACCCACCAGCTTTTGCAGCAATTGGAAATGCATCTTTAAAAATAATATCATATACTGTTTCACCAATTGTATAAATCTGACGCTTCTTCATTTAAAAAAAATAGAGGTTAAAGGATTAAAATTGTTCAGAAAACATATTCATGCAAAATAATTCTTGTTTCTTGTTTCTTGATACTTGTTTCTGGATTCTTGATTCTTGATACTTGATTCTCGATACAACATAACATCTACACCTCATCAGGCCATGGTATCTCATTGTTATTAACTCTTAAAAACGGTCGTTGAGCATCCACACTACGTAAAAATGTCCCAAGCTTATTGGCCAATTCATCTCTTATTTTGGGATTTTTTTTAGCTATATTATTTAACTCGCTAATATCATCTTCCAGGTTAAACAATTCAAAATGTAAATCTTTATAATAATAAATCAATTTCCAATTTCCCGATCGAATTGTACTGGTGGCTCCAATTCCGGGGCCTTTAACACCCCAATTATTGGGAAAATGCCAAAACAAATCTCTTTCATTTTTTACTTTATAGTTGCCGGAAAGCATCGGAACAAAACTAATACCATCAATTTGTTGAACCGTTTCATAAATTTCAATCTCAGCCATTTTTAAAATGGTCGGGAAAAAGTCTTCAATAATTACCGGGGATTCACAAATTGAAGAAGGGGATGTAATCCCTGGCCATTTCACAATCATAGGCTCGCGGATACCACCTTCATAAGCAGACCCTTTTCCACTGTTCAAAGGTTTATTGTGTGTATGCTTCGCTCCTCCTCTTGCCACAGCGCTTAAACCTCCATTATCCGACATAAACAGGATAATTGTATTATTCTCAATTTCCTTATTCTTTAAGTAATTCATCAGGTCGCCAAGGCTTTTATCCATTCCTTCAACCATGGAGGCGTAACGGGCTTCGATAGTATCATATCCTAACTCCAGATATTTTTTATAAAACTGAATATAAGCCATTATGGGAGTATGTACCGTATAATGTGCCATGTATAAATAAAATGGTTGGTTTAAGTTCAAAGCACTATCCATAGCAAGTTTCGCCTCCAGGGTTAGGGCCTCTGTCAGGTTTATTTCAGTTCCATGGTATTTTTTCAAATCAGGAACCGACCAAACATTTTGTGAATTACCTGATGAATCATTTCCAAAATTGTCAATACCATAATAGGAACCTGGTGCACCGGCAGCATGCCCTGCAATATTCATATCAAAACCAAGATTCTTTGGATTTGCGCCGGGTGTACCGATAGCTCCAAAATGTGCCTTGCCACAATGAATTGTAAAATATCCATGATCCTTAAGAATCTGTGGCAAAGGGGTAGCAAAAACAGAATTTCCAATTGTATCAACAGCTTGAACTCCATTATAATTCCAATCCGGAAAAATCAGGACATCATCTTCCGGTTCGTATGGATTATTCTTTCTCAATATCCAGTTTGTAACCCGGTGCCTTGCAGCATTCATACCTGTTAATGCACTCATCCGGGTTGGCGAGCAAACACAACAGGCATAAGCATTTGTGAATTTCATGCCTTCGTCGGCAAGTTTTTCAATATTGGGTGTGTGATACTTTTCATTCAATGGGGTTTTCCTATCCCAAAAAGGTTCCGAAGTATCCTGCCATCCCAGATCATCAACCAGGAACAGAATAATATTGGGTTGTTTTTGGGGCTCACTTTCAGCTTTCTTCCGCGAATTAAAGTAGGCTGATAACACAATTAAAATAGCCAAAAAAATCAAAAATGAAATAGAAACGATTCTTCGTGTTCGTTTGCTTTTTTCTAAATCCATAGAAATTTAAAATTATAAATGGGTGTAAAAATAAGAATCAATGTCAATGAATTGTAAGAATATCTAAACAATAATTCAAATTTATTGGAGATTGACTATTTTGATTTT
>Ga0255366_10292_pt1 | contig 10362 bp, 10 predicted proteins | sample ANMaggSeSYBR01C4_FD_182086 | JGI IMG/M metagenome (GOLD analysis project Ga0255366, IMG submission 182086) | Sediment cell enrichment communities from methane seep in Santa Monica Basin, California, United Staets - ANME aggregate JGI... | ecosystem: Environmental > Aquatic > Marine > Cold seeps >... | reverse complement strand
TGATGCAAAAGAAGTCTGAAGAGAAGATTGATTTTCTTCTGGCATCTCAGGCTGCCGGTATCCTGATCGGTATATTTTGTGCGGTCTGCACAATTTTAACAACTGTTTCCCTTATTAAGAAACTTTTCCAGGTTATTGATGAACTTGATCATCACGCGGACAGTGTAGCTTCAGGCTCAAATGAGGTGGCGAGTTCAAGCATGTTTCTTGCCGAAGGCTCAACCGAGCAAGCCGCATCTTTGGAGGAGACATCTGCTCAACTGGTGACCATGTCGTCCCGAACAAAACAGAACGCGGAGAACTCCGGGCAGGCGGATATTCTTATGAAGAAATCTAACGAAGTTGTTAAGCAGGCCAATATATCAATGAAGAATCTTACAACTTCCATGGACGAGATATCAAAAGCAAGCGAGGAGACTTCAACAATAATCAAAACAATAGATGAGATCGCTTTTCAGACAAATCTTCTGGCCTTAAACGCTGCGGTTGAAGCGGCCAGGGCCGGAGAGGCAGGGGCAGGTTTTTCCGTTGTGGCTGAAGAAGTGCGCAATCTTGCGATCAGATCGGCAGAAGCCGCGAACAATACAGCTGCTCTGATTGAAGCTACAATAACCAAGGTCAACAAAGGCTCAACAGTTGCAAATCATACAGGTGAAGAGTTTAGCGGAGTTGCTGTAAGCGCAGGCAAGGTAAGCGGACTTGTGGGTGATATCGCGGAAGCATCCAGGGAACAGGCTGATGGCATTGACCAGATAAACACGGCTATGGCCAAGATGAAAAAAGTAATACAGCAAACAGCCGCTATCTCGGAAGAATCCGCTGTATCAGCACAAGAGATGAATACACAGGCCATAGGTATGAAAGATGTAGTTAATCTATTGACGAATATGGTTCGAGGAAAAGGAGCAGAAGCTGCTTCAGAAAATTCTATACAACCTACTCCTTAGAAACTGTGGGTTGAAATTACAAACAGGTGTTAAGGAACGGGGACGAAAACAACTACCCCTTAAAGTGAGTGAATATAAACGTTCACGCTGTTATTTTAATCCGCCCTAAGGGCGTTTTGTTCATCTGTTTAACCCTCAATCGTTAGCTTTTATGAAAAGCCACTGTTTTTTTCCTGCTTTTGTTCCCCACTTAGGAATCAAAAGTACATATTTTCCTTTGAGCCTCTTACCCTTGAGGTGAAATACAATCTTGTCTTTCTTTTTGCTTTCCAGTTCATATGTCCCGCTGTCCCAGATTTCAACGGTACCTTTCCCGTATCCCTCTTCTATAACACCTTCGAAACCCATATATTCAACAGCATGATCTTCTACCTGAACGGCCAACCGCTTTTCGCCTATTTTTTCCGGTGGAATTTTCGGCACTGCCCACGATTTTGCCACGCCGTTCATTTCAAGGCGGAAATCATAGTGAAGGTGAGATGCGTCGTGTTTTTGTATTACGAATTTAAAAGACACTATTACATTCCTTTATCTGCAAGTCTTTCAGCGAGTTCGAGGTGCAAATCTTGTATCCGTTCTTAAAACTTTTTTCTTGTAAAATCTTTAGAAGATCTCCAAGGATGCCACCAACCAATCTCGTTAAGGAACGTGGACGAATTAACTTCCACAAGTAGGCGCACAGATTTGGGTCGAATTTGTTTGATCTCAGATCACAAAAATTGAAGGAATAGCGAGCTATTTCAAGGTTTTTGTGATTTAAGATCACACAAAGGCGGCCTGAAGCTGTGATGCATAGTTTGAGAAGTTATTTCGTCCACGTTCCTAAGGTGGTCGGCGTCAAATTTTTTTATAAAGGAAATGTAAAGGAATGTCCCCAAAACTTACTCTACTACATCTGTTATGGGTTAAGGCTTCTTGCGATTAATTTTGTATTTGTCAAAGTCGCGATCATAGCTGTAAAGGATATTTTGCTTATCTCCTTCTAAACAGGCAATCAGATAGCAATCTACAATATCCGATTTGCTGTCATGCCAAAGTTCTAACATCCGACAAACAATTTTTTTCTCCTTAACAATAATCCCTTTATATTTCAGGATGCTCATCATACCGGCTGCTATGTCTTTTCTGGGAACAGAGTAAAAACTCTTTAGAACAAATACTACCTGAAACAAAACGATTAATGTCAATTTAATCCGCAAGTCTCCATGTTCCAGAGATTCAAAAAAAGAATATACCCCGCGGAACTTTTTGGTTTTGTCGTATGTTAAAAAGCGAATCAGAACATTGGTATCCAATAGCGCCGTCATCTTTTCCAAGCCTCGACAAATCCTGCTTTGGTTGCCTTGTTGACATCTGTTTTCTTAAGCTTTGGCTTTCCTCTTGTATATTTCCCAAATATCCCGAATAAGGAGTCGGTCAGAGATTGTTTCCCTTCTTTTTTCGGCATAGGTTTTAGTAAGATGCCGTCAGCCTGGGGAATTACACCAAGATGATCTCCAATCTCAATACTGTATTTTTTCCTTAAAGCAACAGGAATGACAATCTGCCCCTTAGGAAAGACTTTCCTTTTTACAGCTTCTTTTAAAGTTGCGCTCATGCTTCCTCTCCATTGCAATTAAGTTATACTCAATATATTATCAAAGTATAACAAAATGTCAAGACATCAATCCATGCAGAAGGCTTACGATCAGCGCACCATTGGCACGAACCGCACGGGAAGATCATCAACTTTTTCTATACGTCCTGATTTTTTGCGAAGGATAACCAGACGTTGCATGTAAACACCGAGGGGCAAAATCATTCGCCCACCTTCTTTTAATTGATTTACCAAGGCTTGCGGGATATCTTCCGGCGCGCAGGTTACTATAATGGCATCAAAAGGACTATGTTCCGGCCAGCCTTTATAACCATCACCAGCCAACACCTTGACCTGCTCATACCCCTCTGTGGTCAGAGCTTTACGGGCATGACTTGCCAGTTCGGGTATGATCTCAATGCTGTAAACCTCCGCGCCCAACTCGGCAAGAATGGCGGCTTGATACCCTGACCCGGTGCCAATTTCAAGCACCTTTTCTCCGGTCTGAATATTCAGTTTTTCTGTCATATAAGCGACAATATAGGGTTGCGAGATCATCTGATCATAACCGATGGGACAGGGGTGGTCCCCATAAGGCGGGGCAACACCGAGATATTCTTCAGGGATGAATTTGTGACGCCAGACAGTACTCATAGCTTTTAGCACCTGCTCATCCTTACTACCGTACGCGCGCAGTTGCTGTACCATTGCGGCGCGTTTTTCCGCCCAATCGTAGTTTCCCCTTTTATCAGTCATCTGATTTTCCGAACACGAAGCTAAAAGCAGCCCGCCTAACAACACGAAACCAAGGTACACCAGAACTCTTTTCATAACATCTTCCCTTAGGAACGTGGACGAAATAACTTCCCCAACTATGCATCACAGCTTCAGGCCGCCTTTGCCCAAATCTGTGCGCCTACTTGGGGAAGTTAATTCGTCCACGTTCCTTAGTTTGCAAAAAATGTGAAAGTTTAGTAAATGTAACCCATGAAATTCTGTTTCATTATAAACCCAAAATCAGGAAAGGAAAGGTTTAATCCGCTTATTAGAAGGCTTAAGGCACTTCTTGAAAGGAACAACCTTGCCTATGAATTCCAGATTACCACAAAACCCGGCCATGCTACAGCTCTCGCTGAAAAGGCCAAGATACCTTACAATCATGCGTTTCGTATAGCAATAATTAAACCAATTATTCACCTCTTTGAACCCCGATCTTGCGGGACTTACCGCTGACTGGCTTAGACCTATAAATCTCTTTCCGACCTTAGTTCCTGAAATACCCAATGTATTCCCATTGTTTCAAGCTGGTACCTCCGTTCCATCTTTTCTGTCGCACCGCATAGCGCCCTCTCGACAAAATCACTGTCTCCCATTTTTTGTTATTTCGTTCACGTTCCTAATCAAATTCTAACTCATTAGTAATCAAGCTTTAATAAGGATTTATGATAAAGCTTCAATCTTAAATATTAAGACAAACGTAACAGTTCACAGTTTACGGTTCACGGTTTACGGTTGATCAAAACATAAAACTGTAAACTGTAAACCGACGACCGTGAACTGTTACAAACAAACAAAAGAGGACAAACGAGTTATGAAATATCACATAGTAAAGGACGACGATTTTTTTATTGTAAAAATTTCAGGTCAACCCAAAAAGAATGAGGCCCTTCAGGTCAAAAGTATCCTTTCCTCTTATATCAAGGGAAAAGACGTAAGAGTAATTATGGATCTCAAGGAGTTAGAGGAGTTTGAGCCAATCACACTACTGGGGGTTTTAAACGGTATGAGAAAGGAAATTGACCTTCTCGGAGGATGCTTGAAATTATGTTCCTTGAAATCAGAGATACTAAACTATTTTGAGGAAAATCGCATGGATCGGTTTTTTAATATCTGTGAGGATGAAAATGGCGCAAAAAAGGGTGAATGGAGGGATTATGGCAAAAGATGACCTGATAATAGAATTGCAACCCAACATTTTCCTGCTTAAGGGAGAGGCTACAAGCAGCCATAGCTACCTGATCAGGGGTGACTACAAAAATATCCTGATTGATTCAGGAGTGGATAAAAATTTCTCAAAATTGCAAAAATCCTTACTTACGCTGGGACTTAAGATCAGGGATATTGATATAATAATCAATACCCATGAGCACTTTGACCATATTGGGGCCAATCGTTATTTCCAGGATTATGCCCTGATTGCCGCCCATCGCTTTGCTGCTACCAAGATTACCGTAGAAGATAGATATGTTACCATGTATAAATCCGGCGATCTCAACGAGCCATCCCTGAGAGTCCATCTCTGGCTGGAAAGTAAGAGTCGATTTGATTTGGGCAACTACAATCTTAATATTATACATACCCCGGGACATACCTCAGGATCAATATGTATCTATGAACCCGTCCTGAAAATCCTTTTTACCGGGGATACCGTCTTTGCAGGGGGAACACTTTCTTATATTGGTGAATCAGGAAGTGTGGGCGATTATATTGATTCCATCAGCCACCTTGCTACCAGAAAAATAAACGAACTCTATCCAGGACACGGGAAGATCTCAAAGAGTCCGGAAGAAGATATGCAAAAAGCAATCCTGAATGCCAGGGCGCTTTTGAGGGATGAAGGGGAAGCAGAGATTACCGATTTCCGGGAGGTCCCTTAGATTTTAGCTGAATGCTAATCGTAACTATTCAGTTACAGATTCACACAGTAGGTTTAAATACAAAAAAAAATTATAGAACATTATATTTTTTCATTCAACCTCATCCCCCTTTCAGTTTCGAAAGAGGCCGTACAAGTCTAGGCCAAGCCAGTACCAAATAGGGAGCAAGTCACCGCACAAGTGTTAAACTTTTGCCAGGAGACGCGCAAGTCCTCAGAAATTATGGAATTGATCGGTCTTAAACACTGGAAAACTTTCGACCTGTGCGGTTAGCGGTTAGCCATTAGCGGTTAGCTTTTGGATAAAACTGTTCAACCCTCTTTACCTCATTGATCTGTTGATTAAGTTCTCTAAAATCTCTCATTTCCACCCCTTTTCAGTGCTAACGGCTAAACGCTAATGGCTAACCGCACAGGTTGAAAACTTTCCAGGTAAGCTATCTAAATCCTCTTCTCCAACAAGGATTACTTGCTATGACCATTCCTGAAAAACCAACAAGCAGTGAGCAGCGGTATGTAACGACCGAAACAGGAAAAGAGGCATTAAAAGCATGCACTGATTTTTAAAAGGCTTTTCTCTTAATCCCAGTACGATCTGCCGGAACTACGGGGCCGGCGGGATAAATCTTAAATATTAACTATTATCTAAGTTGAGCGATTTTTGGCGAAGAGATGTGCTGAGATCTTGATGCATAAGGGTTTGCGAAAACCGCAGGCATACCAGTGGATATGTCTAAGATTTTCGCGAATTCTTGATGCGCAAGAGATTAGTGCAGATTGAGCCAAAAATTGCTCAATTTAGGTTGAAGTCAAGCAACGTGGCAAACAGGTCATCCGCAGGGATGTGCTGGTGCAAAAACATGGCCTTAACAAACGGCAGGGCAGGGCAGGGCAGGGCAAGGCAAGGCATTGGAATTCCTCATACATGGCAGACTGTCCAGGATTTTGAAGTTATCTGTTTGGATGTGAATCGGGCGCAAAACGCAACCGAGTCTTCAGCTATGCCGGGTATGTGGAAAAAAAATTGGTGTCATTATCTTGATTAAAAGAAAGCAGAAGAACTAAATCCAAAGAAAATATAATGGATAAAATTGGATACTTTCTCGGCCCTGTTAATAAATTAAGCGACATGGTACAAAAAAGTCGGAAATATACGAAAAGGTAGTATGAATATATCTGTAATTTGCGAAAAACTCGTTGACAAAAATAAATGCCCCCATATAATGCTCTTATGAAGCGGACAATCTATGCAAAGCTACTTGAATGGAAAGATGCTGCAGCACGCTCTCCCCTCATTCTGAAAGGAACGCGTCAAGTTGGGAAAAGCTATATCCTTCAAGCCTTCGGGGGAAACGAGTTTTCCGATTGTCATGCCTTCAATTTTGAGAAGGATAAAAAGCTGTCAACGGTATTTGAAGCCGATTTGAATCCGGAAAGAATACTAACTGAGTTATCCATCTATTCCGGCAAAAGGATTGATATTGCCAAAGACCTTGTCATATTTGATGAAATTCAGGAATGCCCCGGAGCCCTGACATCCTTAAAATATTTTTGCGAAAAGATGCCTCAACTTGCGCTTTGCTGCGCCGGTTCACTGATCGGGGTTAAGTTGTCTTCAGGATCTTTCCCTGTAGGTAAGGTCGATTTTCTGAAACTATACCCGTTGAATTTTGAAGAGTTTCTCATGGCATTGAATGATGAAGTCTCATTGGAGTTGTACCGGGATTCAGATAAAGTTGATTCCTTCTCAGAAATAGCTCATCAGAGGCTGTGGAATCGGTTGCGGGAATATTATGTTACAGGCGGAATGCCGCAGGTTGTTTCAACCTATTTGACTTATAATAGGGATGATCTTTTTGAAGCAATGAAAAGGGCAAGGGATGTTCAGGAAAAGCTGGTTGAGAGCTACAATAACGACTTTGCGAAGCATTCAGGCAAGATCAATTCAATACATATTGTGTCTGTATTCGAGAATGTACCTGTGCAGCTTTCTGCAAATATTGACGGGTCAGTCAAAAAGTACAGATTTAAAGGGGTAATCCCCAAGAAAAAAGGTTATGCAGAACTGCAGGGTTCCATTGCCTATCTGGAAAAATCCGGGCTAATTCTAAAAGTTAAGGTATGCAAAAGGGCTGCGATACCCCTGGAATCCTTTTGCAAAGAAAATATGTTCAAGCTGTTTTTATTTGATATTGGTCTCCTCGGGTGTATGCTGGATTTACCGGTTAGCCTCATCCATTCACAAGATTACGGCATTGCAAAAGGGTATCTCGCAGAGAATTTCGTTGCCCAGGAATTTGTTGCTTCAGGTGTTTCAAGTCTGTACTCATGGACCGAGGGGACTTCTGAAATTGAGTTCATAAGGGTTATTGACGATGCCCTTGTACCGGTAGAGGTTAAATCCGGGACCCGAACACATGCAAAAAGCCTGCGACAGTATATCTTGAAGTATTCACCGAAAATGGCCGTCAAGATATCCGGAAAACCGCTGAGCAGAATCAGGAACCGGGTTATTCAGAACTATCCGCTTTATCTCGCTGCAAAGATATGATCGGCGCAGTCTCCAGCGTGATTTAATCGAGAGCAAATCACCGCACAAGTCTTGAATTTTTGCCAGGAGCCGCGCAAGTCCTCAACCTCTTCTCCAACAAAGGTTACTTGCTATGACCATTCCTGAAAAACCAACAAGCAGTAGGCAGAGGTATGTAACGACCGAAACAGGAAAAGGGGCCTTACAATGGGGTGTCCAAAAGGTTACAAATCTTTCCCCGGTTTTTTGGATTTAGATTTTCTTGATTTTCTGTCATCCAGCCATTGTGAGCTCTAACGAACGGCTCCTCGCATGGTCAATGTTTCTGTTCTTTAAACTAATTACAGGGCCCTTTGTTTTTGTGTAATGTTCTGATATATTGAGAATTATTGGGCTTTTTGATCGGTTTTTGGACATTGGAATCAACTCAAGATTTTGATTGGTATCACTGAGTATCATGTTATCAAGACATCCGGGATTGGGCAGAATTTGCCGTCTTTGCTTAGTTAGTGAGGAGAGTGAGCCCATGACTTCTTCCTCTTGCGCAACACTAACCTCAAGAACTCTTCGGGCATCTTCCTCTGTCACTTGGCCGCACAGGGCAGGTAAACGAGCGGCAATGCGATTTGCGTCCTTTGTTTCGCCTGTCCCATGTCGCTTTGCAACCCCAAACAGTGACTCTATAGTGTCAGAGCTGATGGGCAGACCCGTATCGGCTACACCAAGTGTCTCAGCAATTTTCAGATGTTTTTTGCTCCACTTCTTGAATCCGATACGCACTGGCGAAGATGGCGGGATCACTTCGATGAGAGATTCGCATTCTTTGCTGGTTTTGCTACTAAGCCCCTTGACTTTAAGGATTTTTTGACACTCCAGAAGAGGTGCGGCATCTCGGAGAAATCTGCTGATGAAGGTTTTACATGCCGGCAATTGATCAAGGCTTGCCCGCAACTTTGCTATGAGTGACCCCTTCGCAGCTCGCCCCACGGGAGAGTGCTTGAGCAATCGGTCAGCCCATAGAACGAGACGATGAAGGTTCATGAATCGAGCTTTGGTTGACACCTTTGGTGGCGCAAGACAAGCAAGAATCGTCTGTTTGAGTTTTTGAGACGCTTTCCCGCAGGCAGACATGAAAACAGCGAGCAAGGGATGATTTCCATATTCATGCTTCAAGAGGTTGGCAATCATGTGAGATATATCGTCAATACTATGGCTGGGAAATCCACGTTCACCTAAGACCCTCACAGCTTTCGCAAGGTCGCTTCCCCCATCCTTGATAAAACCGACGGGTCGTCCTGAAACGGCGATCACCTTCTGAAGAAAATCGGCTATGGCGTCACCCGTCCACGATATAGCTACAGACACAGCAATGCAGTGAACACTTTGCAGGGATGGCGCTCCATTGCCTAAGTGGTGATGACACACGTTGAGTGCCAGTACAGCAAGAATTTTCCCTGCACCAAGTGCAATGCTGGTGTCGATTATCCAAAGAAAACCGTTGGAAAACGGATCACCGCTAACATGACTCCTAGCCAAATGAGTCATGTGCTGGATACGCGTGATGGACAACCTGGCGATCCAGTTAATAATGGTCTGAGGGCACGGTGCTTTTGTCAGTCCAAAGTGTTTGCCCAAAACTCCAAGAACCCTGGACACTGCTCGGAACCCGATACGAGCTATAAGGAAGAGTTGCAGAGCAATGAGAACAACATCCACCTTGCTGCCAATGACTGGAATCATAGCCTGGCGTTCTCTCTGTTTCAACTTCTCTCTATCTTCTTTAGTTTTTTTTTCAACTGATCTCGCTCATTTTTAGCACGAGCAAGCTCTTTCCGAAGATAACGGTTGTCGTCTGCACGAGCGCTTGCTTTCCGCTTCCATTGCTCTCGGCTTTGCCTTAATTTAGAGTGTGAGCTCATACTCTTACCTCCTCTTCCATTATTATCAGGAGTATAGCTCATTTATATTGTATTGTTCAAATCTTTTTTAACGAGTTTGCTCGAAATATGTCATGCGGGCATCAGATGATCGCAAAAATATTTTTGAACATAGAACACAGGAGGCATTTCCCGGAAAAGAAAATTTTGTCCAAAAAGTTATTTTTGGGACAAAATCAGTTTCACATTGGGCTTCAAGTGAATTTCAAGATGTCCTGAAAGTGAGAAAAAAATGATCTTGACATCTTTCACAAAGTCTCTGTTCTTTTTGCCACAAAATACGATTTAAATTAATAAAATTAAGGGGATATATACACATCTAATACTTGAACGAATTTCTAATATTTAGCTATCTGATAAAAATTTAACTCACTGTTTTTATTGAATTTTGTTGAAAACAAAGGCATTTTATGATAATTTTCCGCCAACCTGTTCTGTCAAAATGCTATTATATCAACTGGTTATCTTTTTGGGCACCCCAGATCAGAGCAAAAGCAATTTCATCAAATTGCGATGAATTGGTATGATCACGAAATATCTGCGAGCGATTCGCCAGACCATGAATACCTGCAGGAAGTCCTTTATCATGCTCTATCATCAGACAATATCAGAATTGCCTGCCGGCACTCAATTACTTTAGGCCAATATTTAGAGAATTTATTGCTGTATAAGGACAAACAGCAAGTTCAGCAAACCGTTGCAGATCGTATTACAGA
>Ga0255366_10291_pt1 | contig 10377 bp, 6 predicted proteins | sample ANMaggSeSYBR01C4_FD_182086 | JGI IMG/M metagenome (GOLD analysis project Ga0255366, IMG submission 182086) | Sediment cell enrichment communities from methane seep in Santa Monica Basin, California, United Staets - ANME aggregate JGI... | ecosystem: Environmental > Aquatic > Marine > Cold seeps >... | reverse complement strand
CTTGATCCGGAAACTTTTCGACGTTTAGTTGGTCGACGTTCCCGTATTTTTGTTAAGCCTGAACAAGGCGTTGTTAAAACAAAAAAAGTTCGAAAATCATTGGAAGCCGGGATCGATAAATTTTTTGAAAAAATACATATGGGAGCAGATTTCCTTCCGGCCAGATTTCTTACTGATGGAGCAACTAAATCGGATGCCGTATGCCGGATCATAGTTGGTGGTGACCAAAGTCCGCGAGGGTATGGTACGGGTTTTCTAATAACAAAAAACCTCATCATTACGAACAACCATGTATTAAGAAATCAAGAGATTTCTGCCACCAGTATTGCAGAATTTGGTTATGAAAAAGGAGAGGAGTTGATTCGTATTGCACTTGATCCGGATCGCTTCTTTCTTACTCATCAGGAACTTGACTTTACAATTGTTGGATGTAATGATTCTCGTTTAGATGAAATTATTCCTGTACAATTGCTAAGAAATCCTGCAACAGTTACAAGAAATGAAAGGGTAAATATTATTCAACACCCCAAAGCGAGAAAAAAAGAAATTGCTATTCACGATAATAAAGTACTAAGAATAAAAAACAAGGTAATACATTACCGTACTGATACAGAACCAGGCTCTTCAGGATCGCCCGTATTTAATAATAACTGGGAACTGATTGCACTTCATCATGCAGGTTGGTATGAAGACAGTGATGATCAAGCTATAAACGAAGGAGTTCGTATTTCTGCTATTGTAGCATACCTATTAAACCTTTACAGAAATGGCAGTAGACGAAATGAAGGACTTAAGGCTGTTGTTGATTCTATTACGGATACTTCCCCTTATCTTGGCTTTTTTGATGTATTTGGAGTAGAAAATCCTAATGATAGTCAAGAAGTTGAGGTTCCTGATTTCCAGGGAACACCTGATTTTGCTGATATTGGTTTTTGGAACATTGAACATTTTAACAATGGTATTACCAACGAGCGTGTCAACGATGTCGCTGATGTAATTTCACGTCTATCAATGGATGCCATGGGTTTAACAGAGGTTCAATCTGAAGCTTTGGACAGACTGATAGACAAACTCTCAGAAAGTGGCGACAATATGAATTATGTTATGTTAAATGTACCCGGTAGCCAGGATATTGCCATATTGTATGATGATGATACTACAGATATTGTCCTCCGAGGGGATATCGCCGATAGGCACGAGGATCGATTAAATGCTAAGACGACAAGTGGAAAGACTGCTTTTCCACGACATCCATTGTTTGCGGAATGTGTTGTAAGTGCTGGGAACCAGACTGATGTGAAATTTATTATGATAGTAGTACACCTGAAAGCGTTTGGTGATGCACAAAGTAGATCGAGAAGAAAATTAGCTTCTGAGAAACTTGCTGAAATAATTGAAGATATTCGTCAAAACGAAAACCTTCCGGTTGTACTTGGTGGGGATTTCAATGAACAATTGGATAATGATGTTCTATTATCCTTAACACAAACTCCCGACCTTTTTGCAATGACAGCTGATGATTCCACTACAGATGCCATTTCATATGTGGGTAATTCTCAACGTTCACTAATTGATCATATTATTATAAGCCGGGATGTCGTAGCAGGAGACATATCAGGTGATGATGCGGCCATTGTCCGACTTGACACATCAATACGGGACTTTTCAGATAATGTATCTGATCATGTTCCGGTCGTATTTCGAATGGTAATGAGAGGAAACGGTGGATTAGTTATTCCAGGCAATGGCGATGATACTCAAAGAGTAACTAGTATTGATATCCCAGATGGTTCTAACAGTGTCGAGGTGTCCTTCAGATAATTATTAATTTTTGAGGAATAGTATTTTGGGTATATCAGCATTTTTCATTAAACAACAAAGATGGTTTATCCCTCAATTTCAACGGGAATGCTTATCCTGAACGTAGCCCCTTCTCCATTTTTTGAGCTGAAGGTCATTGATCCTTTCAGGAAATCTATCCTGGATTTAATGCTTTTTAATCCCACTGACTTTTTATTCATTTCCTTATCAAAATCAAACCCGAGACCATCATCCTTATAAATAATGATCAGTTCAGCAGGTTTGTATTCCAGTTCCAGGTCAACCGTTTCGGCATGGGCGTGTTTCACGGTATTGCTTATGAGTTCCTGTACAAGCCGGTAAACCATAACTTCCCTCGGTTTGCTCAAGCGAACAGTCTCTCCCGAAACATGAAACTCACCGTATTTATCCGGTAGAATATCAATGTTTTCTATTAAGTCGTTTAGGGCGTCGTCCAGACCGCTCATTGATAATACTGTAGGCATTAAGTTCCTTGATATTTTTCGCACATCCAGATTTGCATCAGTAACTATCTTATGCGCTTTGGATAACAATTCCTTGTTTTTAGTCTCATCTTCAGCCACAGAACTTAAATAGAGATTGGTTGTTGACAGTAACACCCCGACGCCATCGTGCAACTCCTTTGAAACACGCATTCGTTCTTCTTCCTGCCCTTCAAGCAAAGCCTGGGCAGATGAAAGTTTCTTTTCCTCTTCTGCTTTCATCAGCTTTTGTTCGGCCAACTGTTTGTTTTTCTTTATCCTTTGCCTAAAGTATAAAACAGAAAATACTGTAATTAGGAAAAACAGTCCACCCCCGGCCATATACATATTTTTGCGGTTGGATTCTTTTTTTAGTTCAAGGTCTTTTTGCAGGTTTTCATTGCTGAGGGTAAGTATTTGTGTTTCGTTTTTTTCCTTTTCGTATTTAAGTTCTAGGTCGGCTATTATTTCAGCTTTTTCAAGGTTGAAAATAGAATCATTCAAGGCCACATATTTATCCAGGTACTCCAGGGCCTTGTCATTATTTCCCATTTCCCTATAGGTTTTATGGATGTTGTCATAGATCTTAAGCAGTTCGTCCCTAGCATCTATTTCTCTTGCAATTGCAAGGCAAGTATCATATTGTTTAAGTGCAAATTGGAAATTCCTTTGTTTCTTATTGATTACAGCAATGTTTATTCTTGCTTTTAAAACTCCAGAAATTAATCCTAGTTCCATAAAGTTTGATTTTGCTTCCTCGTATTTTAATAATGCTTTCAAATATTCTTTATTTTGTTCAAATAAAAATCCCATATTCATTATTACCCATCCAAGGCCTGACTTTGAATTTACAGCATCATAGATTGCTAATGCTTTTTCAAAATTATTTAATGCTGAATCTTCATTTCCTAAATAATATTCAATCATTCCGAGTTTATTTAATGCATGAGCAAGATTTATTTTATTTTTTATCTCACTATTTATCTCAACACTTTTCAATAAATAATTCTTGGCCTTTCTATACTCTTTTAATTCATAAAATACCTGACCAGCATTAATCAATCCACTTAAATATCCATCCATAAAATCAATATCTTCAGAAATTCGAATTTGGTTTAAATAGTAAATAATAGCACTATCGTATTGAGCCATTTCTTTATGTATTATCCCAATAAAATTGTAAGTTTTTGCAAGACCTGTAGAGTCGTGTATTGAAGAAAATATTGATAAACTTTTCATGTGATATTCCAAAGAAGTTGATAAATATCCTTTCCTCCTGTAAATACATCCCAAGACATTATAACTTGAGGCTAGTCCTATTTTGTGACCAATGATCTGGTAGTTTTTATTAGCAGAATTACTAATATGTTCGGCAGAGTCATAATTGCCCTGCTTATAAAGGAAGACACTCATCAAATAATTCGATTTTCCAATTCCCAGAGGATAATTTAATTTTTCTGATAAAGTTGATGCATTTAATAATAAGTTTTGAGATGTTTGAGGATTTGATTTTGAAATTGAGTCGGCAGTAGAAATAAGTTTATTTACTTTAACTGTGTCATTAGGAAGATTTAAAACTTGCTGTATAGTGTTAGTATCTTGTATTGGAGCATTACAATAAGTTTTATTGTAGATTAAAAAAATTATAACAAATAAAATGGGTTGCGAAAAAAATAAGGGTCTAATCATAATTTTATAACTTTTTGCAACCTTAAAATTAGATATTATCGTAAAGGATACAGTATCTAAATATATTAAAAAACTTCAGCATCATCTGAACCCATAACAGATTCACCACCCCCATCATCACTTCCACTGCCTATTACCACATGTACTTCATGTGAATTTCCATCCCAGCTGAATTCGTTTTTAAACTCTTCCTGGCGCAAAGAAGATCCCAGTTCATTTTCAATATTGTACCTGATATAAGTGATGCTGCCAACTGTGCTTGGATCACCTGACCGAAGGGCTAATTTTTTATCTGCCGGTATCTGTGTAATAAAACGTGATTTTAATTTTGCTGGCTCCGATTCATGTTTGTACAAATAGGAATAAGGCTTGTAATTGTTCATGTTACAAAATTTTAGGTTAAACACTACATCTCTGACGTAATAAAAAAGATACTTTGAATTGTTGTCAAAGTTATTAAAGCCTTTTATAGAATTTGTAGCAAGAAGTTGCTACAAAATGAAATTTTATAAAATAAATGAACGATTATTCTATTATGTCGTTTTCAATAGCCCATTTAACCAATTCTGCAGTATTTCTCATCCCCGATTTCATCATTATCCGTTGCCTGAAGGTTTCAACAGAATGCTGACTTAAATTAAGCTCGTTTGCTATTTCACTGTTGATCAATCCCTGACAAATCAAATTTAGAATTTGCGTTTCCCGCTTTGAAAACTTGCACTTATAATAATCGTAGCGACTTGTGATGGTGTTCTTGTGACTAATTTCAGATTTAATTTCTTCTGAGAAATACTTTATATTGTTGTTAACATCCCTGATCGCCTTTATAATTTCCTCTTTGGTTGAACTTTTTAATAGATAACCATCAATATCATATTTTAATAGCTTGTCAACCAATTTCTTATCTCCAAACTGAGATAAAATTAGCACTTTAGTCCCGGTATTCATTTTACATAATTTTCTGGCACAATCCACGCCATCCATTTCGGGCATATTAACATCCAGCAATACAATGTCGTATTCTGCATATTCTAATTCATTCAGAACTTCTATTCCATTCTTAACAGTATTCTTGATATTTATATCAGGAACATCATTCAACGCAATCTTCAATCCATCGATAAAGATTTCATGATCATCGGCGACCAACAAGTTAATCATAATTTTCAGATTAATAATTCGGATGCTAAAAATACATTATTTTTCCTTATGGCATTATTACGAAATAACTTGACCATTCCGGCTTGTTATTTTGCACGCTAACTGTGTTAAAAAGCCTCGCCATAGCTACGGCTATGTCTACGTTTTTTGCCTTGTTACCGCACAAAATAACATCGCCTGCTTTGTCCAACTTATTTCGTAATAATGCCTATGGTGAATTACAAACCACAAAAAAATTTTACCATCAAAATGGAATGGAAAATATTCAATTGAAAGCAAGGAGTTATATCTCAGGAAAAAACCATGAACGAGTTTTAATCCAGCGCTTTGTTTAAAAACCGGTTCAGCGGATGCATCGTTTTGAAAACATCAATGATATAATTTTCAAAATTTTTACCCAAAATAACGTTGTCTTTCACTTCATGCAACACAACATAACTCTTGTATTTCAGCAAGTCAATATCAGGAAAGTCAGGCGGGAAGTCTTTGGGCGGCCGCTTTAATTTTTCACCTTCCATTTGTGTAAATGTTTTCTTAAAGGAAGAATTGCTGATGATTTTCTTGTATTCATCAACATTGTAAAAAATCTCCTGCCTGATCTTTTTCAATGCATCAGATTGAGGCATGTAAAGACCTCCTCCGAGGAATGATTTCCCTGGTTCAACGTGGACATAATAGCCGCTGTATTGCCCTTTTCTGCCACCTTTGCTCATAAAGCCACCCATGTTGGTTTTGTATGGCGATTTGTCTTTTGAAAACCGTACATCCCTGAAAATCCTGAAAACACATTGCTTGGCTGTTAATGTCCCGATTTCAGGATCGAAATCATAAATCATCGGGATTAATTTATTAATAAGAGCTTCAAACTCAGTTTTTGCAGCATCATACTTTTTGCGATTATTATTAAACCATTCCCTGTCGTTGTTATCTTTTAATTCTTTCAGAAAATCCAGTACATTATTCATTGATGGTAAATTTAAATTTTAACAAAAAAAATGCTTGAATTGTTCAAATATAATTTTTTTTGTATATTTGGCCTTCCATGCCAAAGCAAATAAGTTATTTTGTCTGCCGAATATCATTTCTGCTTCTTTTATTTGTGGAACCCATTTCTGCAACGGATTTCAATACTCCTATCGGTTCGAGATCGGCTGCTTTGGGTAATGCTTCAGTAACTTTGTGCGATTTCTGGTCTGTTCATAATAACCAGGCAGGATTGGCATCATTTGAAAATATTGCTGTGGGGTTCTATTATGAAAACAGATATCTGGTTAAAGAATTAAGTTTAAAATCCGGAGCTTTTATTCTGCCCACAAAATCAGGCGTATTTGGGTTAAGTTATAACCATTTCGGTTATTCATTATACAATGAAAGTAAATTGGGATTGGCCTATGGAAGATCCTTTGGTAAATATTTTTCTGCAGGAATACAGTTGGATTACCTCCATACAAAAATTGCAGAGGATTATGGAAGCAAAAGTACGTTTACATTTGAAATTGGGATAAGGAGTAATTTGAGTGAAAAATTAACGATTGCCTGTCATGTTTTTAACCCGATTGGTGCAAAAATCAGTAAGGACCTGGATGAAAAGATTCCTGTTATTATAAAACTTGGCGCTTCTTATGCCATTTCTGAAAAGTTGCTGATAGCCATTGAAACCGAGAAAGATCTTGAGTATAAACCATTGATCAGGGGAGGAATTGAGTATAAAATAATAGAACAGGCATTTGTCAGAATTGGCTATTCTACGCTGCCTTCAACATCCGGTTCTGATAGTTTCAGTATAGCTTCGGTTTATTCTTTCGGATTCGGTTTGAATTTTAAAAAATTGGCCATCGACGTTTCATCTACAGTTCATCAGGTATTGGGTTGGTCACCCCAGGTTTCAATGATTTACAAGTTTAAATAGAAAGAAAAAGTGGAACTTCTGTTTAGAAAAATATGGGGATATAAGCGAACTCTTCTGTTGATAGTGGTAATGAGTTTTGTTGTAAATTCATTGTCACAGGAACCGGAATCCAAAATAAAAATAGATGAAACTGAAATAATTGATAAAATTGAAAATGTTGCAGAAAGTACCGAATCAATCCTCGATTATACCGACCTGATCGATGACCTGAAATACTTTCGAAATAATCCACTGAACCTGAATTTTGTGACCGCGGATGACTTGCAAAAACTAGTATTTCTGAATAATATTCAAATTTATAATCTTATCGCCTATCGCGAAACATATGGTGATTTTGTTACCATTTATGAGCTTCAGTCAATTGAAGGATTCGATAGGGAAACCATCCAGAAAATATTGCCTTATGTATATGTTGCCAGGGAAAAACCAAAAATTCCCATATCATTTAAAGGGGTCACGAAATATGGCCGTCATGATTTAATTTTTCGATATCAGCGCATATTACAGGAACAAAAGGGTTATGCCCCAATTGACGATTCTGCTTTGTTTGAAAATCCAAATTCGCGATATATTGGAAGCCCTGATAAAATTTATTTGAGGTATGGGTTCAACTATTTTAATAAGATAAGAATTGGTTTTATTGCTGAGAAAGATGCAGGTGAAATATTTATTAAAAGTAAAGTCAATGACTCCATCGCAAAAATTATAGGGTCAAAACTCAACAATGGATTTGATTTTTATTCTTTTCATGTAAGCCTGAAGGATATAGGATTTCTGAAGGCTCTTACCGTTGGAGATTATCAGCTCGAATTTGGGCAGGGTTTAACATTATGGAGTGGATTATCTTTTGGAAAGTCGTCAGATGCAATAAATCTCAAAAGATTTGCAAGAGGTGTCAAACCCAATACTTCTGCAAATGAAAACCGGTATTTTCGGGGAGTAGCTACTACAATAGGTATTAAACATTTTAATTTCAGCGCTTTTTATTCATCACACAAAGTGGATGCTAATATTGCTGAGATTGACACTTTGGATAATGAATCTGTTTTTATTTCATCACTTCAGGAATCAGGCCTGCATAGAACACCCAGGGAGTTGGAATACAAAAAGGCCATCAACATAAAAGCATTTGGAGGTAACATTACATACAAGCATAAAAGATTTAATATTGGCGTAACCTCTTATTATTCTAAATTGGGTAAAGATTTAAATAAAGAGTATCAGCCTTATAATCAATTTGATTTTAACGGATCGGAAAATATCAATGTTGGTTTGGATTACAGCTATCTTTTCAATAAGATTAATTTTTTTGGTGAAGTGTCTGTAAGTCAGAATGGTGGTTTAGCTCAACTCCATGGATTTACTGCAAGCCCTCATCCTCTTCTGTATTTGACCCTGCTATATAGAAACTATCAGAAAAACTATCAGAATTTTTTCTCAAATGCTTTTGCCGAAGGAAGTAATAATTTTAATGAAAGGGGCTTATATGCGGGATTAAGGTTTCAATTGTTTCCAAAATGGGCATTGTCAGCTTATATTGACAACTTTAATTTTCCATGGCTGAAGTATAGGGTTGATGCACCATCCAGAGGAAGTGAGTATCTGATTCAATTGGAAAATATTTATTCGGAGAACGTTTTTTATTATTTTAGGTTCAGGCAAAAGAATAAACAAATCAATTCCGCTTACGGGGAGCAACATATTGATGAATTAATCAATACAAGAAAAAACTATTATCGATTTCATATTGAGTATGCCATTTCTACTTCAATCGTTTTAAAAAACAGGATTGAATATGTTTTTTTCAAAGAAGGAAATTACTATAAGGGAACAGGTTATTTGATTTACCAGGATGTGAAATGGAAAAGCAGATCAGGCAAATATTCTTTGGCCTTCAGGTATTCATTGTTTGATACTGACTCATACGATGAACGAATTTATGCCTATGAAAATGATGTGCTTTATGCATTTTCAGTGCCCGCATATTATTATAAAGGAAACAGAGGTTTTATATTGTTTAATTATAAACTGACCAGTAAAATATCCTTTTGGGTCAGGTTTGCCCATACTTATCTCAGTAACCGTTCAACATTTGGTACTGATCTGGATGAAATCAATGGTAATTCAAAGTCGGAAATTAAACTACAGATGAGGATTAAAATGTGAAAGCCCCGCAATTGCAGGGCTTTCGGTATTATTTAGTTTCTCTCTCCAGAAACTTTAATTTTTCATTTAAAACTTGTACTTCTTCTTTTGCGCTATTTATTTTTTTTTCAAATTCATCTTTCAATAGATTTGCCTTTTTCGACTCAGCAAGAAATCCAAGGTTGTTTTCCCAAAGCTTGATCTCCTCTTCCAGTTTTTTACGCTTATTCATCATCAGGTTTCTTTCATTACTTATGATCCTGCGGGCATTGGGATTCTCTTTTAAACCTTCTATTCGTTGTTTGTAATTGATTGACTGTATCTCAGCTTTACTGATATTTAAACTATCAAGCTGTTTGCTAACAGTATTTCTAAATTCAATTTGAACCCGGTCCTTATCTCTGATAGGCACATGTCCGATATCTGTCCATTCGCGCTGAAATTCTTTTAGAGTTTCAAGGTTGCCGTTTTTATCATCACTGAATTTATACTTCTCGACTTTTTTGATTAATTCTTCTTTCAATTTAAGATTATCGGATTCACGCTTGCCGATATTGGCATAATATTCCGATTTCAAATTAAAGAATTCATCACAAGCAGCCCTGAATCTTTTCCAAACTTTATCTGAATACTTTTTTGGAACAGGACCGATTTTTTTCCACTCTTTTTGCATGTGGATCAACTCTTGAGTGGTTCTCTTCCAATCGGTGCTGTTTTTTACAGCTTCAGCCTGAGCACACAAATCAAGTTTGAAGTTATAATTGTTTAACTGCTCTTCTTTTATCTTTTGAAAATATTCCTTTCGTCCTGTAAAGAATGTGTCAAGAGAAGTCTTAAACCGTTCCCAAATTTCATCATTTTGCTTTCTGGGCGCAGGTCCTATAGTTTTCCAAACCTTAAGAAGTTCGGAAATTTGTTCTGTGTTTTCTTGCCAATCCTTTATGTTTTCATTTTCTTTTTGCAGGATTTCTTCAGATTTCTCGCAAAGAGCAGTTTTGGCAATGTAGTTATTATTTTGCCCTTCCTGAAGTTTTTCATAGTGTTCACGGCGCCTTTGGTTGATTTTGTCTGTGGCGCTTTTGAAGCGGTCCCAAATTTCATCTTTTTTATCTTGGGGAACCGGGCCTGTCTGTTTCCACTGGTTGTGATATTTCTGCAGCTGTTTGAAAG
>Ga0255366_10290_pt1 | contig 10404 bp, 10 predicted proteins | sample ANMaggSeSYBR01C4_FD_182086 | JGI IMG/M metagenome (GOLD analysis project Ga0255366, IMG submission 182086) | Sediment cell enrichment communities from methane seep in Santa Monica Basin, California, United Staets - ANME aggregate JGI... | ecosystem: Environmental > Aquatic > Marine > Cold seeps >... | reverse complement strand
GCATGAAATCGATCATTTAGACGGAATTTTATTTGTTGACAGAATAGGAAGAATGGAAAGACAGGTTTTACTAAATAAATTAAAAAAAGAAAAAACAAAAAAATAGCGTATAGCATATATCTTGCACAATGCATCGCGCCCACAGTAGGGCGGTTCTCTTCTTTTTGAAAGAGATTAATGGTAAAGTGAAATAAACTTAAAATTATAAAAAATAAATATTTTTGGCAAAAAGGTGAAAAGTATGCTTAAAATTATTTTTATGGGAACGGCAGATTTTGGCGGACCGGTTTTAGAGAAACTGGCTGACAGCAAAGAAAACCAGGTCATGGTAATTACCCAGCCGGATCGTCCCCAGGGACGCGGCAGAAAAATTTTGCCTACCCCCATTAAAAAAATAGCCCTCAATAAGGGGCTGGAAGTATTTCAGCCGGAGAATATCAATGATGAGGAATCTACTAAGAGGATAAAAAAATTTAACCCGGATATTATCCTGGCAGTAGCTTATGGTCAGATACTTTCCAGTCATATCTTAAATATTCCCAAAATGGGTTGTATAAATATCCACGGCTCCCTCCTGCCTAAATACCGGGGTGCCGCTCCCATAAACCGGGCTATTATAAACGGTGAAAAGGAGACCGGAATAACTTTTATGTTTATGAAGGATAAAGTAGATGCCGGTGAAATCATCTTTCAGGAAAAGATAGACATTTTAGCGGATGAGACCTGCGGGGAACTCTATTACAGATTATCTGTTTTGAGCGCCGAAACTCTCCCCAAACTTTTAGAGAAAATAAAAAGCGGGAAGATAGAAAAAATTCTCCAGGATAATAAACTGGTAACTTTTTCCCGCAAGATGAACAAAGAGGATGGGAAAATAGACTGGAGTGACAAGGGGGAAAAGGTTTATAATCTAATAAGGGGTACTATTACCTACCCCGGTGCCTTTACCTTTTACAAAGGCAGGAAACTAAAAATTACCCGGGCAAGATTCCTGGATGATTATCAGGATGAAAAGGACACAAGTACAGGCTTCTTCAAACCCGGAAGGGTAATAAAAATCGAAAAAGATGCTATTTTTATCTCTACCGGGGATAAGGGAATTATAAAAATATTAAAGCTGATTCCTGCCGGCTCAAAAGAATTAACTGCCGAGCAATTTGTCAATGGTTATAATATTAAAGCAGGAGATGTATTAGATTAGGAGGTTTTATGTTTTTTTTCGACAGTACTATAATCATTTTAATACCGGCAATAATTTTTACCCTTTATGCTCAATATAAAGTTAAAACAACTTATTCAAAATATTCAAAAATATTAGCCAAAAACGGATTAACCGGGGAGGAAGCAGCCAAGCAGCTATTATTTCAAAATAATTTGAGCAATATTAAGATAGAACCGATAGAAGGCAGCCTTTCTGACCACTATGATCCCAGGCAGAAAAAATTAGCCCTTTCTAAAGAAATATACCATGGTAAATCAATTGCTGCCCAGGGAATTGCAGCCCACGAGATCGGCCATGCCCTTCAGGATGATAAAAATTATTTTCCACTCTCCCTTCGCAGTAATCTGGTACCGGTTACCAATATTGGCTCCCGTATAGCGATCCCACTGTTTTTAATCGGTTTTATCTTCAGTTTCCCCACCTTGATGGGTATCGGTATTGTCGCCTTTTCTTTGGCAGTCTTGTTTCAGTTAGTCACTTTACCGGTCGAATTTGATGCTAGCAAGAGAGCAGTAAACCTGTTGCTTAGGGCAAATATTATTTCGGACGCAGAAGAAATAAATTCGGTGAAGAAGGTTTTAAACGCCGCCGCATTAACCTATGTAGCTGCTACTTCTGTAGCCGTATTTCAACTATTAAGGCTTATAATGCTAAGAAATAGAAGATAGAAGGGAATATATAATAAGGCAGGCCTATGAAAAAAATAAAAGTTGATCCCCCAAGAGAAATCATACTAACTATTTTGGTTAAAATTGATTCAAAACAGAACTACATCAATATTATATTAAGTAAGTTATTAGATAAAAAGAAAATGATCACCAGAGACGCCGCTTTTATTACCGAGATAACCTACGGAGTGGTAAGAAACCGGAATAAATTAGACTGGGTTCTATCTCAATTTTCCACCAAACCTCTGTCGGAAACAGCAGTATCGATTAGAAATATATTAAGAATGAGTGTTTATCAGCTGCTATTCTTAGACAAAGTTCCATATTATGCAGTGTGTAATGAATCTGTTCAATTAGCAAAAAAATACGGAAATCCCGGGATAGCTAAATTTGTAAACGGTGTTTTAAGAAATATTATTAGAAACAGAGAGAATATTCGCTGGCCGGATAAAGAAAAAGAGACCGCTCTGCATATCTCTACCACCTATTCACACCCCTTGCAGATAGTCAAGCGCTGGTTAAAAAGATTTGGCTTTACTGATACGGTTAGGATATGCCAGGCGAATAACAGTATACCAACTTTAGTGATTAGAACTAATACTCTGAAAATTTCCCGTTCTAATTTAAAAGGGATTTTGGAGAAAGAGAACATTTCCGTAAGAGAAGGGCTGTTTACCGAAGAAGCATTGCATGTTAAAGGACTTCCAAATGTCACCAAATTTTCCGCTTACTTGGAGGGATTATTTCAGATTCAAGATGAAGCCTCTATACTAGTCTCTCATCTGCTCGACCCCTCACCCGGTGAATTTGTAATCGATGTTTGCAGTGCACCAGGAGGAAAGGCCACCCATCTCGCTCAATTAATGGCTAACAGAGGTAGCATCCTGGCAATGGACAGTAGTAAGTCAAGACTATTAATGGTGAAAGATAATTGCCGGAGATTAGGTATTGATATATTAAAAACCAGGCAGAATAATGGTGCTGTATTAGATGAAAAATATCTAAAATCAGCAGATAAAGTTTTAGCAGATGTTCCCTGTACCGGCCTGGGAGTGATCAGAAGAAAACCTGATTTGAGATGGCAGACTTATAATACAAAAAGATTTGAAAAGTTGACCGAACTTCAGGGGAAGATACTGGACATCGCTTCTAATTACCTGAAAGTCGGTGGTAAATTAGTATATTCTACCTGTAGTACCGAACCGGAAGAAAACGAGGAAGTAGTAAGTAGATTTTTAGAAAAACATACTAATTTCGAGTTAGAAAATTTAAGTAAATTTATAAAAGAGCGAAAATTACCAGCCCATGAGTCAAGCCGGCACAACCAAAAGAAATTTATTCAGACACTTCCCGGATTTTCTAATATAGATTTAGAGCTGGATGGATTCTTTATGGTAAAAATGATAAGAAAAGGATAGGGTTATAGATGGATTGGATAGGGAAAATTTTACGTTTTATCTTTAAATCATTTCTCACCACCGGTTTCATAATTTTCGTAATAGGTGCCGGTGCGCTATCTGCTTTTCTAGTATTTCAAAACATATTTGATGTTTCCGATACCGTAATTCCCTCGGTAGTCGGTGATGAATTAAATGTTGCTCAGGAAAAATTGTACAATGCAGGACTAAAAATATATGTCTCCGGTGAAGAATTTGATGAAAGAATCTCCCAAAATAAAATCATCGCTCAGGATCCGGTCAGCGGAGTGCAAGTAAAAAAGAACAGAGAAATATACGTGATAGTAAGCAAGGGGAGTAAAGTTATGACCATAAAAATTCCTGATCTAAGAAATAAAGAAATTAAAGAAGCCACTACCCTTATCGAAGAATACGACCTGACTTTAGGTAGAATTACCTACACCAATCATTTTTCCGTCCTAAAGGATGTGGTTATTGCCCAAACCCCTGTGCCTGGAAATATAAATACAAATAGCAAAGATGTAAATTTACTAGTCAGTAAAGGACCTTATTAGTATATTGTAAAGAATAAATTAGTTGGTTAATTAATTACCTGGTTAACTAGTTAAAAAAGTAGAAGATAAAAATCTAATTCGTATATCGCATTGCGTTTAAATATAATATCGAGTTAAGAAATAAGTACATATTAAGGAAAAAAAAGAGAATAAGAGAAAGAGAAAAAATCAGAAGATATTTATAGGGGTACAATGAATGTGCCCTCCTTGTATTATTGTTTTTTGGCTATCATGGGCACGATGTATCGTGCTCCTTACGAGAAACGAAGTGACGAAGTAATCTCATCTGGCAAACTGGCTAACCGGTGAACTGGTTAACTAAATTGACCGGTAGACTGGTAGACCTGATGACTTTAAAAATTTGGAGGATTATTAGTGTGAAAGAAAATTCATTGAAATACTGGCTGGCGTGGAATAAAATACCGGATATAGGTCCAAAAAGATTTTTTAAATTACTTGAATATTTTGGCACAGCCGAAGCTGCCTGGCAGGCAAAATCAGGAGAGATATCCAGAGTGCTAGTTTTAAGCAGTAAAATATCCTCTAGGATTTTTGAAGAAAAAAATAATAATATTCCTGAGCGGGAATTAGATTTAATCAAAAGACATAAAGTCAATATATTAACTATAGAGGATACCCTATACCCGGATAACCTAAAAACCATTCACTATCCCCCGCCAGTTCTATATTATAAAGGAACTATTGTAGAATCAGACAAAAACTCTATTTCCATCGTTGGCTCAAGAAAAGCTACCTATTACGGAAAGATGGTTGCCGAAAAATTAAGCAAAGATTTAGCTTTAGCCGGATTGACCATAATTAGCGGAATGGCCCGGGGAATAGATACAGCCACGCATAAGGGCACGCTTTCAGTAAAAGGGCGAACCATAGCAGTATTGGGTTGTGGAATTGACTATATATATCCTCCCGAAAATAGAAAATTGGCTCAAGAGATAGAAGAATCAGGAGCAGTGTTAAGCGAGTTTCCTCTTTCTACTTTACCAGAGAGGCAAAACTTTCCCCGTAGAAATCGCATTATAAGCGGCTTAAGTTTAGGAACAGTGGTTGTAGAGGCTGCTGAAAAGAGCGGTGCTTTAATCACTGCTGATTTCGCCCTCGATCAGGGCAAGGAAGTATTTGCAATTCCGGGAAATATAAACTCTCCGTTATCCAACGGTACGCACAATTTAATAAAGCAGGGAGCAAAATTAGTAAACAATTACCGAGATATTTTAGAAGAAATTCACATAGAGGTTCCCCAAAACACAACTGAAAAAGAAATACCTGCAAAAGGTATGTCTTTAACCGAAAAAGAAAAGATAATATACCAGTTAATTACCAAAGAACCTACCCAAATAGATGAAATTATTGAGATAAGTAAACTTTCCGCTGGTAAAGTCAGCGAAATACTGCTAAGTCTTGAACTACAAGATCTAATAAAAGAGATCGAAGGAAAAAGATTTATCAAACTCTAAACTTTTTCCGACATCCTTAACTGTCATTTTAAATGGGCACATCCCATTATTTTTAATGTCTCTACACTGTACGTAGAACGGGCATCTCCGTTTCCACGAGGACATGCCCGCCTGTCTACTAAAATACTGGAGCGCGACGCATCGTACCCAAAGAGAATCAAAGCCCAATAATTCAATAAAAAATAACAAAACTTTATTGCTATAAATAAAATCATTTAGTATAATATAAAATGTCGGGGCGTAGCGCAGTTTGGAAGCGCACCTGAATGGGGTTCAGGGGGTCGGAGGTTCAAGTCCTCTCGTCCCGACCAGAATATCCCCCTTTTTCCATCATTAATTTTATGATTCTTATTTATCGTTCCTACTAAAATCCCCTCTTGCGAAAACAAAGGCAATGCAGAAATTCATCATTATTCTTTACAATCAATATTGATTTTGGTAGGATAAAAGCAGTATTTGCCTATTACACTATTAGTAGTTGTACGATGTACTGAGGCTAAACTAATTTCAGAAATCATTCTCTATCCCATTGGCCACTTCGGTATCCATCTGGGTGAGAATTTTGAGAAAAGTGTAAGTGATCAACTTGATTTTTTCAAGGAACACCTCCTTTAGGATCGAATGACTGAGAAATGAGAAGATGAATAAGAATAAAATTCTCAGAGTTATTGTAAATGAATTTACGGAAAAAATACATAAACTGTCCAGCCCTCTTGAAATCACTATAATAGGTTCTGTGGCTGGAGATAACCCCTATCCCAACGATATTGATTTAGCCATCATTATCCATAATTTTGAGGAGATTAAAATTATAGAAAAGTACGCTCGACAGATGAGCAGGTATTATCATGGCTAGGAATTTTTTCCCTTTGACTAGAATGCATCAATCATAGGTATGATCTACTATCGGAGAAAGTGCCCGGGACAATCAGTTGACTGTTCCGTTTCAGAGTGTGGTCAGCCACCTCACCTAAGGATCCATTCTGATTTTAAATACCAGGAAAAGATATTTTTCAATTCACTCATTGAAGTTCTCCGGACATCTTTTAAAAGGAATCGTTTAATTGAGTATAAAGAATGAGTTAGGCATTACTGAATCACGGAAATATCCTTTATTGGAGGATATTTAGATAAAATGCATACTTTTTGCGGTAAAATGTTTCTGTTCATTACCTTTGAACAGAAGTGACCTAAAAAAAAGGGTTTAACTTACACAAACGATGTTCAGATTGTATAGAACAGGAACGCACATTAAGTGATTAAGAAATTGGTAACTTGGTTGTGGGTTACCGTTGGATAACTTATAGATAAGGGGAGAGGAGAACGGCTAAGGAATGAAATGAGGAGAAAATTAATGTGAAAAGAACAACCTATACAAACTTACTAAACAGAACATTGGAAATTTATACGAAGGGTGATTATCTGGAAGCATATAATTTCATAACAGAAAATTATAAAGGCATAAAAGGAAATCTTGCTCAAATATACAATTTTCGATATTCAATCGCCAATGAAGCAGGACTTGAAGAATTGGCTCTACAGATAATGAGAGAGGCGATAGTAGAAAAAGGATTTTGGTATCAATACAAATACTTAATTGAGGATGAAGATTTAAAGTCACTTAACAAATATAAAGAGTTTGCTGAATTGTTAGATATATGTAGAAAAAGGGAGATAAAAGCTAAAAGAGAAGAGAAACCCGATTTAAAGATAATTGTGCCCAATAAGATGGATGAAAAATATGAGCATTCCTTGATTATTGCCCTACATGGCGACCAGGAAAATATTGAGGTAACAGAAGATTATTGGGGTTCCTGTGTCCATAAAAATTATCTATTAGCCTTACCACAGTCTTCCCAAATACAGTTTTCGGAAGGTTATGAGTGGAAGGATATCGAAAAAGGTACACGAGAGCTGAAGGAACATTATGAAAGTATTTTAGAAAAGTTTAATGTCGATTCTGATAATATTATTATTGGTGGATTTTCCGCAGGGGGGGAGAGTTGCCTTGTATTTAATTCTAAAGGAAATAATTCAGATAAAAGGATTTATACTTGTTGCTCCGTGGTTACCTGAAATTAATAAATGGGCTCCTTTATTAGATAAGATAAGGGAGAAGGAGATAAAAGGTTATGTTGTTTGCGGTGATAAAGATAATGATTGCTATGAATGTACCAGAAGATTATCCGATTTATTAAGCAGTAAAAAAATTTCCCATAAATTAAAAATCTTTAAAGGCTTAGACCATGATTATCCGGATAATTTTAATGAAATATTGCCAAAGGCAATTGATTTTATTTCGAAGAGTTAAATAGTGATTTAAAATAGCAAAATAAACAACAGAGGATGAAGAGATGTCTAAAGGTATTTTCATATGCAATTAACAAAGAAACAAGCACGACAATTTATGCTTGCCCATCAAAAAATATTACCTGCACGAAAACTACAGGGCAAAGAAGGTATACTTGAATACATAAGACATGTGGGCTGTATCCAATTTGATCCACTTAATATGATTGGGTGTAATCCCTACCTTGTTCTTCAGTCCCGAATTGAAAATTTTAAATCAGAGTATCTACAAGAACTTTTATATTCTGATAGAAAATTATTGGATGGATGGGATAAGAATATGTCTATCTATGCGCTTGAGGATTGGCCATATTTTAGTAGATATCGTGAAAAAGCATATCGAAAGCACGGCAAATCTAATTCTATCAGTAAAATATTGCCGGAAGTAAGAGACGTCCTTGAGCAGAATGGACCTTTATCATCTATCGACTTGAAATTTAATACCATAGTAGATTGGTCCTGGGCACCTACCAGGGCAGCCCGAGCAGCTTTAGAAAGTATGTACTTTTGGGGAGAATTAATTATTCATCATAAAGTTGGTACGAGGAAGGTTTATGACTTTACTGAAAAATATCTTCCACCTGAATTACTGTCTATGGCCGATCCCAATATTACGATAGAGCAGTACTTAGAGTGGAAGGTTAAAAGGCGTGTCGGAGCTGTCGGACTATTATGGGAGCGTTCCGGTGATGCATGGCTTGGTATATTCTGGATGAAAAGCAAGCAGCGGCTTGACGCTTTTTTCCGGCTTAAAGAAAAAGGAGAGATAATAAAAGTCAAGGTTGAAAAAATTAAACATCCTTTATATGTTCGAAAAGAGGAAATAGCCTTATTGCATGAAGTAATAAAAAAAAGTAATGTAGAACCACAAGCCTCTTTTATTGCTCCTTTAGATAATCTATTATGGGATCGAAAATTAATAAAAGAGATTTTTGGATTTGAATATGTTTGGGAAGTATATAAACCAATTTCTGAACGTAGATACGGCTACTATGTATTACCAGTTTTATACGGAGATAAATTTGTGGCACGCTTTGAACCTAAGTTTAATAAAAAAACTGGCAAACTTGAGATTATTAACTGGTGGTGGGAGCCAGATGTATTTGTTTCAGAAGAGATGAAACAAGGATTAATTCGATGCTTTAGACAATTTTTAAACTATTTGGGTGCCACAGGTATAAAGTTTAGTAGTGGAAGTGGTACAGTAAGAAAGATGAAATGGTTGCGGAAAATTGCAGACTGACCAGCCTTTAACAAAACTTGAAAGGTTATACTTAGTAAAGCCATTCGTTTTTTAGGAGGCGATTCAAATAATCGAGTATGTTAGAATGCCTAAAGATGATTTTGATAAATATTTGAGTTATGCCACAAAAACTATGCTGATGAAAAAGTAAAGGTTGAAAACCGATCAAGAAAAAATACCTTCATAAAAATGTAAAATTGTGAAGCTTGACCACGAAAAAAATAAAAATGGGAAGGAGGCATCGGCTCAATATGGAATTTGAAACAAGATTTCCATTTATTTTTTATATCTTATCAAAATATCGTTTTAAGTTTTGGTCTGTAAAAAACATAAAGAAATATCAAGAAAGGAAAACAAAAGAAATCGCAGGGTATGCTGTTGAACATTCAAAATTCTTTAAAGAACATTACAATAAGTACGATATAAACAAATTCGCATCTTTACCAATAGTCAACAAAAAAATAATGATGGATAATTTAACCGAATATAACACCTTGGGATTAAATAAGGATGATTTAATCCATTTTGCTTTGAACGTTGAAAAAACCAGAGATTTCTCTATAAAATTTAATGGTATTAATATAGGCATGTCTTCCGGAACAAGCGGTAACAAAGGTATTGTGATAACTAAAAAAGAAGAGGAAAATTACATCAAGGCAATGTATGTTTCAAGATTAGTTTTACCAAAAGGAGAAAAACTAAATTGTGCATTTATTTTAAGAGTAAATACACCGGCATTTAACTACAATAAATCAGGAAATAAATTGACTTACATAAATCAGCTGCAGCCTATGGAAAAAATAATCTGCTTTCGAAATTGTCTTTGGGAAATTCATACACCCAATCAATCCATATGCAAAAAAGAAAAGACCGATTGGGATAATGATCTTCTTAATCAGGTTCTTCCTTTTTTTATGTATCATTAGACCTATAATTGAGGCAAATAGACCATAAGCCAGATAGGGTAATAATGGATAAGGGTTTGCTATGGTGAAACTAAGTATGGTAGCCAATAAATAATTTTTTACCTGTATTGATTGACCCACCATGTCATAGAGGTAAATTCTAGTAAAAGAAAAGAGCATTATTATAAAACCCGGTATCCCTAACACCCAGTAATTCCTTTTTTCTTTTTTAAACCCTTTATTTCTCAGTAAAAAGAACAATAGTAAGGTTACAATTATCAGGTTTAGCCCTATTGTTGATACAGAAGAACCTTCGAAGAGTTTAGTTATATTGGGAAAAGATAGCTGCATATTCCTGATTGAATTTGCTACTACAGGCATATTCGGTTGATTGTTGATAAAATCGATATTCCATCTGCCAAGATAAATATTCAGTATATAATGAATTATTACATAAACACCTCCGGCAATGAATAAAAAAATAGCATGTTTTAGGTTACACAATTTTTCGATTCTTCCGGAAAACATGATTGTATTAACAATTCCGGAGTAGAATATTAATAAACCTCC
>Ga0255366_10288_pt1 | contig 10450 bp, 11 predicted proteins | sample ANMaggSeSYBR01C4_FD_182086 | JGI IMG/M metagenome (GOLD analysis project Ga0255366, IMG submission 182086) | Sediment cell enrichment communities from methane seep in Santa Monica Basin, California, United Staets - ANME aggregate JGI... | ecosystem: Environmental > Aquatic > Marine > Cold seeps >... | reverse complement strand
TATTGGATATATTTAATGAATGCTCTGTATTATATTATCATCCTTGAACTTCCAGGAGCCAAAAAATATGAATATATTATATGAGAGTACAAGAGGAGATAAAAAGCATGTAAGCTCAGCTGAAGCGATCCTTTCCGGAATAGCGCCTGATGGCGGCCTTTATGTGCCTGCTGAAGATATGAAGGATATTGTAGCCGGAATACTGGGCATATAACACAACACTTCTTTTATGATAGTATTAGAATTGATGATTTTGATAAATAATATCCTGGAGAAGTATTGTACTTTAAGAGAATTAATACAGATCGGTGTAAAAATAAAAAGCATGGCGGTGATCTATGAAATATATAATTATAATCCCGGATGGGATGGCAGACTGCGGGATTGAAACGCTGGGAGGAAAGACTCCGATGGAGTTTGCCCGTACTCCCGTGATGGATAGTCTATCAGCTTCAGGTGAAATGGGCCTGGTAAGGACGATCCCCGCGGGGCTACCTCCGGGAAGCGATACTGCCAATCTCTCTGTAATGGGATATGATCCGCGGAAATATCATACCGGCCGTTCTCCGCTGGAAGCTGTGAGCCTGGGGATAGAGCTTGAAGAAGATGATATGGTATTCCGCTGTAATCTTGTCACCCTTTCAAATGAAGCCGGCTATCGGGAGAGGACGATGATGGACCATAGCGCAGGAGAAATATCCTCAGATGATTCTGCTATACTTATAGATTATTTAAAGGCTGACCTGGAGACCGACCATATCAGATTTTATTCCGGTGTGAGCTACCGCAATATTATGGTATGGAGCGGGGGTCCTGGAAATACCAGGCTGACTCCGCCCCATGATATACTTGAAAAAAAGATAGCTCCTTATCTTCCGGCAGGTGAAGGCGATACAATAATAATGGAGCTTATGGAAGAGAGCGGCCGGATGCTTCCGTCCCATCCGCTGAACCGGTCAAGAATAGACGGGGGCCGCGGGCCCGCTAATTCCATTTGGCTCTGGGGGCAGGGGAAAAAGCCATATCTGGATGATTTCTATGAAAAATACGGTCTCAGGGGTTCAGTGATATCTGCTGTGGACCTTATCCGCGGGATAGGCAAATGTGCCGGGCTTGAAACGGTAAAAGTAGATGGGATGACGGGGACAATAAATACAAATCTTAGCGGAAAGGCGAAGGCTGCAGTAAATGAGGTGCTTTCAGGAAAGGATTTTGTATATGTCCATATAGAAGCGCCGGATGAGTGCAGCCATCAGGGAAATATGGAAGATAAGGTAAGAGCCATCGAGATGATAGATGAGAAGGTCGCGGGCCATATAAAGGCAGCTATGGATAAAAGCGGGGAAGACTACCGGTTGATGATCCTTCCGGACCATCCTACTCCTATCAGCCTGAGGACCCATACTTCCCAGCCGGTTCCATTCCTGATATTTGACAGCAGGAAGGCCAAAAGCTCCGGCGTGAAACCTGGTAATGGATTTAATGAGAGGACAGCGGCCTCTACCGGCATAATGATAGAAAAAGGGCATATGCTTGCAGATCATTTCTTTTTAAAGGATTCAGCCGGGTAGAAAACTGCTACATAAAAATTCAAGGTTGCAATAGTTTGCAGTATGGTAGCTGCAAAAAATATTGACACATTTAGGCATACTGATATAATACATTCCAGTTTTCTAAAAAATAGAACTAAAAGAAAAATGATAAACAGCATAATCGATCAAATCAAAGAATCAGAAAAGCAAGCAAAAAACATCATAGCTTCTTCAAAAAAGGAATCAGCAGAAATAATTGAAAAGGCATATCAAAGAGCTAACGATCAGATACATGATGGTGAACTTAAGGCCAAAAAACTATTAAAGGAAGCCGGGTCCAGGGCTATGGAAGATGTAATGGCCGAGAAGAAAAAAATTGAAGAAGAGTATGACAAAAAAACAAAAAGTATTATAGTGAACTCGCAGACCAGAGAGGAAAAGGCAATAGAAATACTTGTAAGTAAGGTCATTGATTAAATATGGCAGTTGCTAAATTATCCAAACTATTTATAGCATCTCACAAAACAGATACAGAAGCCTTTCTAAAAAAATTACAGAGAACCTCAGCAGTAGAGATAAAGCCTTATTCTGATAAGCTTGAGTCAAGTACGCTCCCTATAGATACCAGCCGGGAAAACAAGGTAAAGGCAAGAAAAGCGCTGGATATACTAAATGAATATAAGGATAAGGAACTCAAAAAAATTGCTGCAAAAGCTGGAAAGCTTGTAATAAAAAGAGCTGAATATGAAAAAATACTGGAAAGCAGCGATCTTGAAGAAGCAGCTGATGAGATAATAGACCTTGATAGCGAGGCGGCCGGCCTTGGACATAGAATATTTGAAACGGGTCCAAAAATACATCAGTTGAAAATGTGGTCATGCTATAAGCAGGACATATCAGATCTGGGTGAAAAAGAAAAGTATACAGTCAGGCTGGGGACAATAAAGAGCGGACGCACTGATTTTAATATAATACTGAAGGAGCTGGACAAAAATCATATCTCCTGCCAATCTATTTCAGAGGAAGGCAATATAATATATGTCATACTGGTACATCATAATGACTTTGCAGAGAAGGCTGAAAAGTATATTTCAGGACTTGCCTTTGATGAAGCAGAGCTCGAAGCATATGAGGGAACGATAGAAAAAAATATAGAGATCCTCAATAAGAATATCGAGTATTATAGAAACCGCAGGCAGAAGATAATCGGGCAGATAGAGATGCTTGCGGAAAAATGTGAAAAGCCCCTTACAGTATATCTTGATTATTTGGATAATAATCTTGAAATTGAAGAAGCTCTTAATCTGGGCTTTTCCACTGATTCCGTTTCTTTTTATACAGCATGGATAAAGAAGACGGACAGAGACAGGATGCTTACCATAGCACAGGGTTTTAATTTTGTGCGCATAGAAGAAATAGAACCGGAAAAAGGAGAAAGCATACCTGTGGTATTGGAAAACAGATCCATCTTCAAGCCGTTTGAGATAGTCATAAATCTGTACGGGGTCCCGAGGTATTTTGAAATAGATCCCACACCTTTTGTGTCGATTTTCTTTGCAATGTTTTTCGGACTGTGTCTAACAGATGCCGGATATGGGATAATACTCGCAGCTCTTACCCTCATATTTGCTTTCCGCATGAAAGGTGCCAAACAGTTTCTGATGCTTATATTTATAGGCTCTATATTTACTATTCTTGCAGGAGCCGTATTTAACGGCTGGTTTGGGGATCTTCCGGCATATCTGGGCCTGGACAGCTTTTTTGAGAAGCTGGCGGTACTTGGGGACCCGATAAAATCTGATAAAGGCTCAATGAATTTTTTCAGGCTGGCACTCGCGCTTGGAGTCATACATGTGATGTTCGGTCTTTTTATCAAATTTTTTGACAGCATCCGCAGGCGGGACTGGGGAGGAGCTTTCTTTGACGGACTCCCGTGGATAATGATATTAGTATCCCTCATAATAATACTGCTATCAACGGATATGGCTGTCAGCATGCAGCTTGTATCGGAGCCCCTTTTCCCATCAGATATCTCCAGGATACTGATGTGGCCCATACTGGCGGGTTCAATAGTAATAATATTCTTCGGAGCCCGGCAGGAGAAAAGCTGGGGATTCAGGATATTTATGGGTTTTCTCAACCTTACCATAGTGAACGGACTCACTTCTTTTCTGGGGGATTTTCTCTCATATATCAGATTAATGGCACTCGGCCTGGTAACTGCGGGGATCGGAGTGGCCATAAACAAGATCGCTTTTCAGTTTCTATCAATACCGGTTGCAGGAATAGCCATACTCATCATCATTCTCATATTTGGACACCTGTTCAATATAGGGATAAATATCCTGGGCAGCTTTGTACATACATTGAGACTCCAATATGTGGAGTTTTTCCCCAAGTTCTATACTGGAGGGGGAAGACCTTTTGAAGCTTTAAAAGATGAACATAAATATATAACAATAGTGGATTAAGACAGGAGGAGATATGACAGATTTATCATTAGGTGTGACATTGGCGACACTCGGAGCTGGACTTGCAGTGATAATGGCAGGGATAGGTTCCGTCATCGGGATCGGCTATCTCGGAAGGGCGGCTGCCGGGGTACTTTCAGAGGACCCGTCAAAATTCGGAAGCCTTTTTCTGCTGGTGGTGCTTCCAGGCACACAGGGCTTTTATGGATTCGTAGCAGCATTCCTTATTATCGGCAATATTGCTAAAGTGACCACTACGGCCCAGGGGTGGCAGCTTTTATTTGCTGCTCTTCCCATAGCCTTTACCGGATTGCTTTCCGGCATACATCAGGGCAAGGTATGTGCCGCAGGTGTCAATCTGGTAGCAAAAAGGCCAAAAGAAGTCATGAAAGGCGTAATATTTGCCGCAATGGTCGAGACCTATGCGGTACTGGGACTTTTGATGACATTTTTCCTGAATAATTTGGTTCAATTTGAATAGGTGGGAAATATGACAAAGATGGACAATGTATCCAGAAAGGTAATAGAGGATGCGGAAGTGATCCGTGGGAAGAATATAAAGGAAGCGGAAGAAAAGGCATCACAGATACTTGCCGAAGCAGGGAAGAAAGCAAAAGAAATGGCGGACAGGGGGAAGGCAGAAGCCGGGCAGCATTATAAAAAGACTTATGATATGGAAGTCTTTAAAGTAAAAGCAGCCCTGGACCAGAAGCTTCTTCTCACAAAGCTGGGGCTGGTAGAGGAAATAATAGGCAGCGCAAAGAGGAGATTATCGAAACTTGATAGGGGCGGCTGGGAAAAATTCCTTAAAAAAATGGCTGAGGAACTGGGCATCAGCTCAGGGACATATATTATAGGAAAAGATGAAAAAATTGTCGACGACAGCCTGGCCGGTACCATAAAAGGAATAAAACCGGATAGCAGAACAGCAGACTTTAAAAAGGGTCTCAAAATATCGGGGGGCAGAGCCGAAATACTGCTTTCACCCGGGAACTACCTTGATATGGATATCGAGGATCTTAAAATGGAAATAGCTTCATACCTTTTTAGCGGAGAGAAATAATGGCCGGAATGATCTATGAAATAAAAGATGACAGCTTTTACCTATTTGCATGTGCAGAGCTAAAGGCCAGGGAAAGCGGTTTTGTGGCTGACATTGAGCTGGAGAGGATGCTGTCTGCAGTTGATATGGAAGATTTTTTAAAGATCCTTGGGGAGACCGCTTATACATCAGAAACAGCCGGCATCAAAGAAAAGGGAAGTTTTGAGGAAGCTATGGTCTCCAGCTATCAGAGGATAATAAATTATCTCGAGAGCAGATTGAGGCCGGAGCATAAAAAGCTTATCCACATACTTTTTTTTGAGGAATTCCTTCACGACCTGAAGGTCATACTCAAATCCTCTATGCTTAAAGATGATTTTGAGGGTCTCTACATACCTATAAAATATGAATACGGCATCCTTATGGAAGCATATAATACAGGGAAATATGAAGATATCACAGAACCGGTGCCAGAGCTGATCGAATACCTGAAAGAGCTTGCAGGACTTCCGGGAGAAAAGGACCTCAGAAAGCTGGAACTGGATTTTGAAGCTTTCTATGTAGAAAAGATGCTCGATACCGCTGAGAGCCTTAATAGGAAGATGATAGAAGATTATATAAGGTTAAAAATCGACCTGGTCAATATCGAGATCATATACCGGTGTAAGCAGATCGAAGAAAGATCAGGATTTGCAAGCCTTCTTCATGGCGGAGGGTATCTGGAGCCCAAGACACTCGCGGGCCTTGAAAATGAAAGCATGGACTATATCGTAAAGGAGCTTGAAAGCACAGACTATGGAGATGTTATTATAAAGGGAGCGCAGAGGCTCTTTTCTGACAATAGTTTCTCCTCTTTTGAAAGAAACAGGGATCTTTACTTTCTGGAATACTTTGACAGGATAAAATACAGCGTCTCAAACCTTGAGAAGATATTCCAGTTTTTTTTAAAGAAAAAAATAGAACTTATTAATATAAATATCCTCTATACGGGAGTACGGCATAATGCCGTTAAATCAAATATAAGAAGCAAGATAGAATAATGGCCGAAGCAAAAATAGCAGCATTTGGTGAAAGCGATATAATGCTTATCTTTAAAGCGATAGGCGCCGATGTCTACCCTGCAGACAGTTCTGCCGGCACCGGAGATATGGAAGCAAAGCTTAAAAAAATAATAAAAGGGGGTTATGGGATCATTTTTATGACAGAGACCATAGCGGCAGAACTGGACAGTACAATAAAATATTATTCCAATCAAGCAACACCCTCAATAGTGGTCATACCCGGCCTGGGCAGGAGGAACAATTATGCTGTAAACCAGCTCAGAGCAGCAATAATAAAAGCAGTGGGAGCTGATATGATGGCTGAGGAAAAAAGTAAAAAGGAACAGGAGTAGTTAATGGCAAAAATAGGAAGGATCATAAAAGTAGCCGGCCCTCTTGTGGTTGCGGAAAATATGTCCGGTGCAAAGATGTTTGAAATTGTGCACGTATCGGATAAAAAACTGATGGGGGAGATAATAGAATTCAGCGGTGATCTGGCATCGATACAGGTATATGAAGAGACCGGAGGGATCGGTGTCGGGGAACCTGTATATCCTGCAGGAGAACCGCTTACAGTCGAGCTTGGTCCCGGTATAATAGAATCTATTTATGACGGGATACAAAGGCCCCTTGACGAGATCTATAAAAATTTTGGGGATTTTATCAGCCGCGGAGTCACAGCAGATTCTCTTAACCACAGTAAAAAGTGGCAGTTCACTCCGATAGCGAAAAAAGGCGACAGAGTAAGTACAGGGGACCATCTTGGCTATGTCGAAGAGACACCGCTGGTAAAGCATTATATAATGGTTCCCCCGGGGATAGAGGGCGAGGTAAAAAAAATCGGGGAGGGCCAGTATACAATAGAAGAGACAGTCGTGGTGCTTTCCGGAAAAGATAGCGATATCAATATAAATATGATCCAGAAGTGGCCCGTCAGAAAACCAAGACCATATAAAAAGAAGAAAATGCCGGATATCCCTCTTTTTACCGGACAAAGGGTAGTGGATATGTTCTTTCCACTGGCCAAAGGAGGCACAGCATGCGTGCCTGGTCCATTCGGCTCAGGCAAGACAGTCATCCAGCATCAGCTTGCTAAATGGGTCGATGCAGAGGTCATAGTATATATAGGCTGCGGGGAGAGGGGAAATGAGATGACAGATGTGCTCATGGAATTTCCTGAGCTCCTGGATCCTAAAAGCGGCGAGCCCCTGATGAAAAGGACGGTCCTTATTGCCAATACATCCAATATGCCTGTAGCGGCACGCGAGGCATCAGTATATACAGGCATAACTATAGCAGAGTACTTTAGGGATATGGGGTATTCAGTCGCGCTTATGGCAGATTCGACATCGAGATGGGCCGAAGCTATGAGGGAGATATCCGGAAGGCTGGAAGAGATGCCGGGAGAGGAAGGATATCCAGCATATCTTGGTGCAAGGATCGCATCATTTTATGAAAGAGCCGGAGTAGTCGAATGCCTATCATCTTCAGAAGAGGCCAGAACAGGGGCGCTATCGATCATAGGAGCTGTCTCTCCTCCGGGAGGGGACCTTTCTGATCCGGTTGTCCAGGCTACGCTCAGAGTAGTGAAAGTATTCTGGTCGCTTGAGGCCAATCTGGCATATAGCAGACATTTTCCCGCTATTTCATGGTTGAACTCATATTCCCTTTATAATGATCCCATAAGGGAAAATGTCATAAGGGATGTAGCAGAAGACTATTTTGATCTCCAGACTGAGGCTATGAAACTTCTTGAGAAAGAATCGGAGCTGGAAGAGATCGTAAGGCTCGTCGGAATAGATGCATTATCGGGCCCGGACAGGCTGGTACTTCTGGTATCCAGGATGATAAGGGAAGACTTCCTGCATCAGAATGCATTCCATGATATCGATACTTATTCTTCAGTAGAGAAGCAGCATAAGATGATAGATATCATCATACACTTTTACAAGCAGGCCGCTGACAGCCTCAAGATGGATGCCGATATCAGGGATATAGAATCTGTAGGAGTAAAGGACAGCATCGCCAGGATGAAATATATCCCGAAAGAAGAGCTGGCAAAAATAGATAAAGTGAAAGCTGATATAGAAAGTGAATTTTCAAAACTTATTGAGAAACCCCACCTGGAGGAATAGATATGCTAAAAGAGTATAAAAGCATTATTAATATTTCCGGTCCGCTTCTGCTGGTCGAAGGAGTGGATGGAGTGAAATATGAAGAACTGGTAGACATCAGACTGGAAGACGGATCACTCAGAAACGGAAAGGTCCTTGAAGTAGACGGGGATAAGGCGCTTGTCCAGGTATTTGAAGGCACTTCTGGAATAGACTCGGAGAATACCAGGGTAAGATTTCTGGGACGAGGGACGCATATGTATCTTTCAGAAGATATACTTGGAAAAGTATTCACCGGCCTTGGCAGACCGATGACTGAAAATGACAGGATAATCGCTGAGAAAAGCATGGATATAAACGGGTCCCCGATAAATCCTTATGCAAGGAATTATCCCGATGAGTTCATCCAGACCGGCATCTCATCTATAGACGGCCTTAATACACTGGTAAGGGGACAGAAGCTTCCCGTATTTTCGGGTTCGGGACTTCCCCATAACCGCATAGCTGCGCAGATTGCAAGACAGGCTGCCGTACTCGGGAAAAAGGAAGAATTCGCCGTAGTATTTGTAGCTATCGGGATAACCTTTGAAGAATCTCAGTACTTTATAAATGATTTTACAAAGACCGGCGCCATAGGCCGTTCCGTCCTTGTTCTTAATTTGGCCGATGACCCTGCAATAGAAAGAATAGCGACTCCAAGAGTGGGCCTTACATGTGCAGAATACCTTGCTTTTGAAAAGGATATGCATGTGCTGGTCATCCTTACAGATCTGACAAATTACTGCGAGGCTTTAAAGGAGATCTCTGCAGCAAGAAAGGAGATACCCGGCAGGAGGGGTTATCCGGGATATCTCTATACGGACCTTGCCACTATCTATGAAAGAGCCGGAAGGATAAAGGGAAAGAAAGGCTCCATAACCCAGATACCGATACTTACCATGCCAGAGGATGACAAGACACATCCGATACCCGACCTTACAGGTTATATAACCGAGGGACAGATCATACTTTCAAGATCACTGCACAAAAAGAAATTATCTCCCCCGGTAGATGTGCTCCCTTCGCTTTCCAGATTAAAGGACAAAGGGATAGGGGAAGGAAAGACCAGGGAGGACCACGCCGATACCTTCAATCAGCTATATGCGGCATATGCCAGAGGAAAAGAGATCCAGGAACTTGCAGTGATACTGGGAGAAGCGGCCCTTTCGGATCTTGATAAAATATATTTTAAATTTGCAGAAGAATTCGAGAACCAATATATCTCCCAGGGCGAATATGAGAACAGGACCATAGAAGAAACGCTTGACCTCGGATGGAAGCTGCTTTCGGTATTTCCCAGGGAAGAGCTGAAAAGAATAAGGGATGAATACCTTGATAAATATCTGAAAAAGTTTAAAAAGGAAGAAGAAGGATAAGTAGTATATGCTTGCCAGGGTAAATGCGACCAGGATGGAGCTTTTAAGGCTCAAGAAGAGGCTTTTGCTTGCGTCCAGGGGGCATAAGCTTTTAAAGGACAAAAGAGATGAACTGATGCGGCTGCTCCTGGAGATAATCGATGAAGTGAAGGAGATGAGGCTGTCTGTCGAAAAAGAGTTTAATTCAATACTTGAGATGTTTGTGCTGGCAAAAGCAAGAATGGGGCCTTTCCAGATAGAGCAGGCGCTTCTCATGCCTTCAAAAAAGATATCTATATCGGTGGGGCAGAGGAATATGATGAGTGTGCGGGTGCCCGAATATTCAAAGGAAGTCTCCGGGAATATTATCCCTTATGGTTTTTTAAATACTTCCGGAGATATAGATATATCACTGGATAAGTTTGACAAATTTATTGAGGATCTGCTGAGCCTTGCCGAGAAGGAAAAGACAGTTCAGCTGATGGCCACTGAGATAGAAGAGACCAGGAGGCGGGTCAATGCTCTGGAGTATAAGCTGATACCTGACCTTCAGGAGGCCATAAAATTCATCACTATGAAGCTTGATGAGAATGAGAGAGCCGGTACGGTAAGGCTGATGAAGGTCAAGGATATCGTCAGAAGCCACTGATCTTTAACACAATCAAGAAACTTATTCTTAGCAGACGAGAATCTTATTCCTCTTTTATCAGGTAAGTCAAATATTTTGGCTTAGCTATTGGTATATTATTATAGCTTTTTAATTTTAGGAGATGTCTATCTCCGGTTATTATTAAATGAGCATCTCCGGTAACGGCACATTCCAGGATCCTATTATCTGATTCCTTTTCCTTTACAAT